>ERZ1106952.46-NODE-46-length-96384-cov-45.786565_pt1 | contig 96384 bp, 97 predicted proteins | sample MGYA00403677_ERZ1106952 | MGnify/ENA primary metagenome ERZ1106952 (study PRJEB35170, sample SAMEA104062415) | human gut metagenome | biome: human gut; feature: human-associated habitat; material: faeces | place: Denmark | collected 2012-05-14 ... | reverse complement strand
AAAAAGGATTAATCTTTCCTTCAATAAAATCCTGAAAATTAAAAGAAAAATGATATGATTCTGAAAAAGTTCTTTGATATGAAAATCTAGAAACCTTTTGATAACGACTACTATTTAAATAACATTTAAAATGATTATCTAATCCAGTATAAGAATAGATATTATTATCATATATTTCACACACTAAAAATGGATTAGTATTTAATGTATAATAAGAATTACAATGTGAAGATAATAATTCAATCACTAAATAATGATGACCTTTACTTAAATGATATTCATCTAATCTAAAATAATTATGACAAGCTCTAGATGGACCATATCCAATTAGTTTTCCATTATCAAATAAACGATAAATATTATTACCGGTTATTTTTAAATTACCATTTCTTTTTAAATCAATCTCTTCAATAAAAAATAAAGAAATATTTTTTTCTAAAAGATATTTTTCTGGATAAATTGGTTTTGCATTAATAAATTTATTTAACATATTGTACTTTTTCATCTAATTCTTTTTCTTCAAATTTTGAATTATCATAAACATATGAATATACTTCATTATTAATAAATAATTCATGCTTCATTTTTTCTTTTTTCTTTGTTAAAAGCATATCACCAAAAAATAAAATACCATTTTGAGAATTAATATTATTTTTTAAATTAAAAACATATTCTTTTTCTTCAGTCAAATTAACTTCTAACCATCTTCCATTAATATCATATTTTTCAATAAAACTATCTTTTGGTAATCTAATTTTAAGAACTATCGGTTTAATTAATCTAGTAACATTAATCATAATTCTATTATCATTATAATAAAATTCATTATCTAATAAAAAGGAAATATTATCATCTTCATATTCTAATTTAACAGGAAAATTAACTATTAAGTTATTTTCATTATTTACTATTGAAAAATTAGTTAAATAACATAATCCATCTCCAAGTCTCATAGTACAACAAAAGAAAGCTTCATACAAATATGATTTCATTAAATAATTATCTTTAATTGCACAAGTTGAACACCCTGCACCACCATTAATTCTTTGAAATGTCCTTAAAGAATTAGTATATATTCGATTGAAAACATCTAAATATTTTTCCTCTTTTGTAATTTCATATAACTTACGAGCAATAATCATACTATCAATTATTCCACAAGGTTCAGTCCAAGTAGTAAAACGATTAAACCAATTTATATTAGCGTAATCATATGTCATACCTTTAGATAAATAATCATCAAAAATTCTTACCGCGTAATTAAAATACTTTTTATTATATTTACTATATCTAATAATACCTCTTGTACATGATAATGTAGCATGCGTTTGACATTCCAAATTTAAATAATCAATTTTCAAAAAAGCATTAATCATTAATTCAATTATATTTTTAACTTTTTCATCTTGATATACTTCATATGCTGCGCTTATACCATCTAACATAATAAAAGCACATCCTATATCGGTTGATAATTCCCAACCATTTATAACAGTTCCATCATTAAATCCACTTACACCACCTAAATCTTGTTTTTTTCTTTGAGTAGGATATCTTTCATAAAAAGATGAAATTGGTACTAAAAAATTATCAACAATAGATTTAATTTGTTTTAGATACTTATCATTTTTTGTAATATTATAATAATTAACTAATCCTCTTATAAACCATGAATTACTTGATACTTGTTGTTCATTGACATATTCACCATTAAATTCTTTTCCAAAATAACCATATCTATTAACTTTTTGATTTAATAATGCAAATATATCTTCTAATTGTTTTAAGACGTCTTTTTGTTTATCATCATATCCTTCATAAGCTTTATATAAAGAAGTTAAAGCAAGAATATCTCTGCCTTGGAAATCACCAGGCCAAGAATCATTTTGATCAAAAAGGTCTTTTGCTAGGTACATAGAATCTTTTAGTCTATTTCTATTTAATTCTATTCTACGAAATAGATCCCCTAGTATTTTTTTCATAAAGCCCCCTTATATAAATATGGAATTAGGAATTAATCCTAACTCCATATAATAATTTATTTTTTATTTTGCTAACGCAGTTAATTCAAAATGGACATTACCAACATAGAATGTTCCCGATCCTCCGCCTTGAGCAGCTGAAGGAGTGAAGAATGAGATAAAATCAGCATTTGTCGTAGCAACAAAAGGTACTTCCACATGGTGATATCCTGCTTCTAAACTTGTACCAAGTGTTAAGAATTGCTTATCATCTAATCTAATTTGTAATAAACCTTCAAAATTATTAACGTAAAGATCAACAGTTAGTTTATATGATTGATTAGTTTCAATTCTTCCATTAGCACGAAACCATTCTATAGTAGAATCTGGTTTCTTTAATGTAAGTTTTTGAGGAGCTGATCCCATTTTTTCATTAGCAATAGCTTCTGCATTATTATCAAAGTTTATAATTTCTTTACTATCATTATCTTCTGTTCCAAATTCACGAGTTTTTTGTTCAAAGCTAAATCCTACCTTATGTCCATTAGGTGTTTGATCAGCTGGAGTTGGATCAGCATCATCTAACCTTAAATTAATTTTACCAATATAAATTTCAAAGTTTGAATTACCTTGACCATAAATATTTAATTGTCTCCAACCACTTTCAATAATACCAGTATAAGTTACAAGATGAATATTTCCACTTACAACTTTATCTTTTATTTGCAAAGTTGGATTACCATTATCTCCCATCATAATGAAATGTAAGCCATTATTATTAACACTATAATAGTACATTTCAATTGTTAATTTTTTACCAACAATCATGTTGTTTTTTGTTAAGCCAGAGAACAAATGATCGTCTGCATTTATTAATTTCAAAGCATTTTTGCCAAATAAATCACTTGCTTTCATGTCTTGTTTTGCAGTTTCATTTTCAATATTATCAATTATAACAGCTTTTCCATTAGTTGATTCTGCCCCATTACTTTCCATATCAAAAGTAAAGCCGGCAGTTAACTGTTCACTTGTTGGAACAACAGCATTTGTTTGTGCCTCTTCTACAGCGCTAAATGTTAAATTATCAATTGCAATAACAGTATCAGTATTTGATCCACTTAATTTAAAGAAACCAAACCAAGCGTTTCCAGTTGTTGGCACTTTTGTTCCCGGGAAAGAAAAACTTGCTTCATAAACAGTATTTTTTACATTATCTGATTTTACAAACTTTTGATTTAAACCATTAAAACCATCCCAATTGAATTGGAGATAAAAATCAGAAAAATTACCAATATCATTAGATAAAATTTTATACGAAAATGAAACAGTATAAGTAGCAGAAATTCCACGCTTAAAATAATCATTAAATTGATTAAAGAATATACATCTTGCAGCACTTCCTGCAGTTTTATTAGCATCAACAATTAATGAGTTACCATTAATAGCATCTTCTCCACCAGACAAATGAGTAGCATTATTTGAATCAGCAATCGCTCTATAAGTTGGAGATTTAATGCCTTTTCCAAAATTTTCTTTAAATGTTCCATAATTTGCTAAAGCTGAAGGATCATCATATCCAGTAACATCAAAAGTTTCTTCATGAGTAGCTGCAACATTAATTTTTATTTCACCTTCTGTAAATAAATTAGCATCATTTGGATCTTCAACATAATATGATAAAGTATGTTCGCCAGCAATTGCTGCAGTAAAAACACCATTTTTAATAGATCCTTTTTCATTCAAATCTTCTATTTCAATACTTGAAGTTATATCATTACCTTTATAATCTTTAGCAGTAACTGTAGGTAATGTAAAGGCAGTGCCTACTGATGCTTGATAAGTTAAAACTTCTGGCATTTTTAAAACTGGTTTACTTGCTGCTTTAACAGTAATACTAACTTTAGAAGTTTTTGCTCCATCAGTACTTGTTGTAACAACATTAGTTGTTCCTGCCGCAATAGCAGTAACTTTACCAGTTTGATCAACAGTTAAAATACTTTCATCCTCACTTTTTAGTGTGAAAGTTTTGTCATCAGCGTTTTCAGGTAAAACACTAGTTTTTACTTTTGTGTTTTCACCAATGAATAATTCAGTTTTTTCAGCTATAATAGAAATTGAGCTGACATGTACAACCTCCTTCTCACTTGATGTTGTAGATGTTGCTTCACTAGATGTTGTTGGTTGTGGATTAGAAGAATTTATCTCTCCACATCCAACAATTCCTGTTGTTAATGCTGCTAATAACACAGCAAAAGGTATAATTTTCTTTTTCATTGTTCCTCCTTATAAATATACTTCAAAAAAAATTATTTAAATAAATATTGTGGCATTCTCGCTGTTTTTGTCTTATAATCTTCGACAAAATGTGGAATATTACCAGTTTGAACTCTCTTAAGTCCCATATCATTACGTTCCGCATCGGCTATTACAATTGCAATATCAATTGCTTTATTTTCATCAATTGCTGTTTTAAATTCCGGAGCTAAAGTAAATGGAATCATAAATTCACCAACGTATCCATCGCTCTTTGTAGTAAAATTAGCTTGCATTAATGCTTGATTCTCAATGTATTTAGAATTAGTTCTTACTTCTGAAAAAGTATAATAACCATTCCTTTCCCACGTTGGTGCAAAAGCTGCTTGAAGTACACCTCCTTTCTGTTTATAAATTTGCATATCAGCATTAGGCATATCAGTAATCGTTGACATAAATAACTCAACACAATCTCCAAGCCAGAAATCATTAACAGTTTTAACATCGATTTTATTATCATAAACATCAAATCCAAAATAAATTCCTTGATTATCATAGCTCATAACCAATTTATTAATTTTGAAATGATTAGCAAGTTCCTCACTTGTTCTTTGTGTTCCTTCAGCATCAGAAATACCAATTATATCAATATTTGTAGCATTAGAACCTTCCCAATCAGATAAATCACCATCAATAGTAATTGCTTTATTTAATTTTGCAACATCAACTTTTGGACCTGCTTCTTCATTAGTTTTAAAAGAAATATTATGATTTGAGGAAGCAATATTAATATCACTTTCTGAAGTATTTCCTTCTGGAGTAACTCCACTTAAACCTTTATTTAAAGTATAATAATTATAATTATTATTTAATTCAATTTTTTCACAATTAACAGTTTGTAATAATGTATTAAATTTATCACCAGATGGTTGAATATAACTACAATCATAAAACAAATTATCATTAATTGATGATGAACCAACACCTCTAAAAGAAATAGCAGCATTACCATTTTTAGCGATAAAATTATTTTCAATAGTAGCTCCATATAAAGTTGATTTAGGAGCAACAGATGCATTACTTGAAATAGCAAAAATTGAAATATCTCCATATAATGGTTCTGGTTTAATATAACAATTATTAATAAACTTATTATTTTTAATAGTAACATTTTGCGCTAAAGTAGCTTCATTATATTGATCCATTGCTGATGCAACTTGAATAGATCCATGTCCAACGTTCATAAATGCATTATTTTCAATTAAAGCATTAGGCACTTGAATAAGTAATCCTCTATTTCTTTTATTTCTAATAATATTGTTTGTAAATGTTAATTTTGGAGTATTTGAGATAAATGTTACTCTACAATTACCCCAATCACTAACGTTAGACATTCTTTCCTTTACTTTAAAATTATACCCAGATGAAGTTTTTTCAATTGTATCAATTGTATAATAACCATTAGTTGGATTATGTCCTTCAAATGTATCTTCATTATAAATTGCAATTTTATCTCCAACTTTAGGTTCAAGAACAGTTCCAGTTAACTTATTGACAGTCATTGTTTTAGCACTGCCCCCTTCAGCTGAAATAAGTTTATACCAATAACCATGTTTAATATTTAAAGCATCATCATGTGAATTTTCAATAATTGAATTTGTTACTTCAACATTACCACTCATCTTTTCAAAATGTAAAGCATCAGCAGTTGCAGTCATTAAAGATGAACTATTTTCTTTAATGGTTAAATTAAATCTATTTAAATATAAATTGCTGGTTTCTGATGAAACAAGTGCCATTCCATAAGCATTATGCATTGTAACATTTTCAAAATAAATTCCATTTGAAGAAGTTATTGAAACGCCACGTGCATCATATTGAGAAAATTGTAAAGAAACTAATGTTCCATTTCTTGATCTATTAATACCTGTTGAAAATGTTACTTCAATTTGATAATTATTATTAGTTGGTTCTGAAATTGTATAATCAGTAAATGAATCAACTAAAAAATTTCCGCCTTCAAGAGGAGTTTTATTAATTTGACCAAATTCAACCCAAGAACGTAAAGATTTCTTTTTTTTCATTAATTCTTTAACTAAAGGATTAAATTCTTTATCAACTTCAATCTTAATTTTTTTAGTTTCTGTGCTTCCTTCAATAATTTTGCCAGTTAAAGATGATGGTATTTCTTGATTTAAAATAATATCATTAAAATAAACATTTTTACAATTAGAAATAGTAAAATATCCTTTATAATTTAGATCTTGAATTATAATATTAATAATTGTATTATTACCTTCAAAATATGTTCCATTTAATCCAGTAAAAACCAAAGCAGATGAATCATTTGACAAATACGCTTCAATATCAAATTGTCCACTTGGCAATTTAATTTTAACAATTTCATTATTATCATTTTTTTCTTTGGCTAAATAAATAGCAGTTTGTAACTTATAATAATTATTAAGTTTTGTACAAGAAGCAAAGTATGTTTTTACTTGTTGTAAAGTAATGCTATTTACATCAATAATAGCATTTACTTGATCATCATTAATTTTTCCATATTTCTCAACAATTAAATTTTGATTGACCCCGACATTGCTATTTTCTAATCCATATTTTTCTTTTGAAGTAAGTTCCAAATTTGCATAAGGAGATTCACTTAATTTACTAGCATAATCATTAATAGATAGATTTTTATTAGGATCATTATCTTGAACATTTAAATTAATTGAGGAAGTTTTATTACCATCCTCTGTTTTTACTTCAATTGTCACACTCCCAGCTTTTTTACCAGTAACCACACCAGATGATGAAACAATAGCATTATCATTACTTGCTGTATAAATAACATTTTTATTTGTAGCGTTCAAAGGTAAAATAGAGACAACTAGTTGTAATTGTTCATCAATTTTTAACGTTTCAGTGCTTGCAGAAACACTAACGCTTTCAACATTAATAATATCTTGTTGGGAAGAAGTTGTTCCTCCACAAGAAATTAAATTAGGGGTAAGAAGAAATAAAGATAACGTTAATAAAATACTTTTTTTCATAAAGAACTCCTCACTTCATTATTTTTGTTAATTAAATCTAGACATGATTTTGATACAACAATAGACATATTTGCAGTTGTTAAATTATATAAAACATTATTATAAACATTAATAGAAGACGAATTTTCAATATTCATAATTACACTTGTTAAAGCCTTATTATAATGAATTAAATTATCATGAATTTTTGTATTACCATTAGCTAAAATCCAAATAGTATTTCCTACTCCATTAAAGAAATAATTATTATGTATATCAACATTTTTTAAAGTACCAGTAACACACTTTGATGGATTATCACCATACGCAAATACACTTAAATCATTATAATTATTTAAAAATTTATTGTTGCAAATTTCAATATTTTGAGGAACAATAGCTTCTCTAAAAATATCATTAACCGCTAGTACTTGAATTGCCCCCATTACAACATTTTGAAATGTACAATTAATAATTTTTGAATCACGAGATTGAAGTAATATTCCACGATTTCTTTTGTTTCTAATAATACAATTATCCAAAGTCATTTTAGTGATTTTGCTTGCATTTCCTACTGTATAATTTTCTTTAACTTTAGATGGTCTTTTATCAACAGTTAATGTATATGAAGTACCAATTTTTGTTAAATCAACAATTTTAAATGTATCAATAAACTCCATATTTTCTGGATTATAAACATCTATAGTATCACCAATTTCGTAATTTATAGCTACTTCATTTTGAGTTTGAGAAATATCTATTTCTTTACTTGAAGCATTTATACTAGTAACTTTTGTATAAAACGATTTAATGTTCAATGCATCATCATGACTTCCTTCAAGCAAACAATTTGTAATATTCAAATCACCCTCTAAGCCAATAGTATGAATAATATCAGCTGTACAAGTCATAATTCTATTAGAACCCTTTTTAGTAGCAAAATTTGTTCTATTTAAATAGAAATTTTTTCCATTTTCTACTCTAAAACCCATTCCACCTGTTGTATAAACATTAACGTTTTCAAAATATACATTTTCACAATTTACAAAATGAAAGCCATGGTTTTCATACATTGTGTATGCAAATGAAACTTTTGTGCCAATTGCTGGATCAGCATAATCTTTTGTTCGATAAGCAAAATTTTCATTTAAAGTAATTGCTAACTCTTTACTAGAACTACTATAATTTGCCCCATAAACACCTTTAATATTTGAGCTTGATGGAGAATTATAAAACAAATTACCATTACGATTTGGAACATATCCATCAGTCTTTTCATCATAATAATATTCCATATAAGAACATGTTTTATTTTGCCAATTTTGATAAAGTGATTGAGTTAAATCAAATTCATTTGGAATATCAAGTACTACAACTGGATTATTATTAATTCTATCAACCCTTTTTACTATTCCAGCAATTGTTGGAGAATATTCCATATCAAATGAAATATTGCTAATCATGATATTTTTAGATACTTTTGCTTCAAAATATGTGCCCCATCCTGAATATAAAAATTCCGTATTATCACCAACTAAATATAAATCTTCGATTCCATCAGTATCAACAGTAGCAGAGAATTTATATACTCCTTGCTTAAATTTAATTATTTTATTTCCTTTAACATTAACTAAACTAGCTAATAAACTTGATAAATTGCCAGAATTATTTTCTCCTAACGGAGTAATATTATAATCTTCAGCCAAGTAAATTGTCCCTTCAGGAATTAAATATAATGTTTCATTTTCAAATCTATTTTTATTAACGCCAACATTTTTCATATCATTTAAACCAATATTTTCTTTGCATTCAATTTCATTAGAAAATGCAGATGAATTTAATCTATTAATAACTTCATTAACATTAGAGAAATTATCTTGATTTGAACTTTCTAAACTACTAATATTTGATGAATTATTACTATTAGAAGCTTTGTTAGATGAGGTAGTTTCTGTTCTATTACAAGCAAACAATGAAAACAAAGCCAACAAAAGACATATATTTCTTGCTCTTTTCATAAATTATTTACCTTTATACCTAGCTAATGAATCGTTATAACATTTCATTAATTCATCAACATTATATCCTTTTAATGTATTAATAAAATCATTATAACTATTATCATCATATGGGTCTTTTTTATTATCTCCTCTAATATAACTTGCTTCTAAAAATTCTAATTGAGGATCTAATGATGCTTTTATTGTTGTAATTTTACTATATTCTTCAGCGTTCATTTTAATTTCATAAGGTTCTGGATTTTTTAAATATGGCAAATATTTTTGTGACATTTTATTAAGTGAATCAATTATTTTATCATTCATTTTTTCTACAAAGTTACTTGACCAATATAGTGCAGATGCACTTCCTACGTTTGGAGTAATTGTCGCTCTATATTGTTCTTGATTACCAGTCCATGTTGAAGGAACATTGAAAGTCCATGATGTATGCTCAGCATTGTCCCATGTCCAATTTTTATTTTCCACACCATAAGAAATAAGTTGAGCACCTAAATCACTATACATAATATCAAGAAGTCTAGCAACTTCTCTAACATAAACTGATTTTTGAGGGATAGTCGCACCATCAGGATTAAAATAACCAAATCCCCATTGTAATGGAGTACCAGTATAATAAGATGATGTTAAAGGCCCAAAAGTAACATAATTTTCTTCTAAATCATAACCGACAATCAAATAAGCTGCAGCAGCTGGAAAACTTCCTAAACGATTTTTAACGCCATTTTGAGCCATTTGATTATCTGTTTTATTAGAAAAGGTACTAACATCCATTAATCCTTCATTCCACATAGTTCTAGCAATTTGTAAATATTTTCTATATGCTTCTTGATATGGAACATAACTATATTTAGAATTATCATTTTCTATTTCAGCACCTGTAGAAACATATCCATAGCTTGCTAAAATAAAGTTTCTTAAATATTCAAGAGATTTTGAAGTAACAGGTATTTCATCATTTGCGTCATCATTCAAATTTGCATCTAATTCTTTAAACGCTCTTAAAATAGTTAAGTATTCTTCAATTGTGGTAACATCATTAGCATTTGGTAATTTTTTTCCTTTATAACCACCAAATTCATTATTAATATTATCAATCCACTTTTGATTGATAAACATTTTAAAAGTCAAATCTCTAGCAACATCTTTTACAGATAATGTTGAATACATGTATCCATCTGATAAAGTAGCTGTTTCTTTAGCATCACCTTTTTCTTTATCAACACCAAAGTTATTATCTAATCCTTTTTTATAATTAGGCATATAATTATCGATAATATTACCAACATTTACTTGAGTTCCATTAACAGTATATGAATAATTGTCATCATTAAAAGGAACATATGCATCATATTTTTTCTCTGCATATTCTACTAGTTCAGAAATAGGATTATTGAACAAAAATAAATCTGGTATTGTATTATCTGATGACCAAGCACCAGTTCTTTGATTTGTATAAGCTGAAGTATCTGGAGTTGTAAATTCAAAATTTAATCCAGTAATTTCAGATAAATACTTAAACATTTCTAAATCACTATAATTAGGATTTCCAGAACTATGTGGTGCAAAAATTTTAATTGTTACTGGATTTTTAACAATTCTATATGGATTATCATCTGTACCATTTAATAAAAAATTATCTGGATCATAATTTTTTTGTAATGATGAGCATCCAGCAAAAGCGGTAAGTGCCATCAAAATAATTGATGTGAATGTAATTATTTTTCTTTGCATAATTTTTCTCCTTAACCTTTAATTCCACCAATAGTAACGCCCTTTTCAAAATATTTTTGAAAAAACGGATAAATAACTAATAATGGTAATGACGAAACAACAATAGTAACATATTTCAACTGTTCTGATAAATTAACATCTGTGCCTCCACCAACGCTTGATTGATTAGAAATCAAAATATCATTTAAGACGTTTTGCAACGGATAGAGCGAAGAATCTTGTACGTACATTAAAGCATTAAAATATGAATTCCAATATCCTACAACTGCATATAAAATCATAACTGCAATTATCGGTCTACATAGAGGTAAAACAATTCTAGTAAATATTTTTAAATCTCCACATCCATCAATCATAGCTGCTTCTTGCAGTTCCATTGGTATTGATGATTGCATATAGGTTCTAATAACAATAATATTAAATACTGATATACATCCAGGCAAAATAATTGCCCAAATAGTGTTATATAAATGTAATTGCTGGATCAACAAATATGTTGGTATCATACCTCCAGAAACAAACATTGTTAAAACTAAGAACAAGTTTAAAAATTTTCTTCCTTTAAAATCTTTTCTTGAAAGAGGGTAAGCACATAAAACTTGACAGGTAACTTGAATAATAGTTCCAATAAGTGTATATAGTATTGAATTTCTAAATCCTCTCCAAATATCTTTGTTTTTAAAAATTTCTTTGTATCCACTTAATGTAAATTGTTGAGGAAATAGTCCTACTTCGCCTGCCACTACTGCATCAGCCGATGACAATGAAGACGCAAGAACATTTATTAAAGGAAATAAGAACATTAATGCAAGAACGCCAATAATTATCATAATGATAATATCAAATATTTTTTCTGAACCTTTACTTTTTCTATTCATAACTATCTCCTACCATAGTGAATTATCACTAACTTTTTTCGAAACAAAGTTTCCTAAACATAAGATTATAATGTTAACCACAGAATTAAACAATCCAATTGCTGTAGCGTATGAATATTGAGCTGATCCAAATTTAGGGAACGAAATATTATAAACATATGTTGCAATAATTTCTGAAGAAGACAAGTTCGTTGATAATTGCATTAAATATACTTTTTCAAAACCAACACTTAAAATATTTCCAATTGACATAATAAACATAATTACTGCCAAAGGAATAATTTGAGGTAAGTTGACATATAGAATTCTTCTACCTCTTCCTGCTCCATCAATAATTGCAGCATCATGCAAATTAGGGTCAACATTTGCTAAACTACCCATATAAACAATTGACCACCAACCTAAACCTTGCCACAAACCAGAAACAACATATAGCATACAAAAATAATCAGGATTTTCCATTAAATTAGTTGCATCAAAACCAAAAAAAGCAAATATTCTTGTAAAAATTCCACTATCAACTTTAAAGAAAGCAAACATCATGCCAACTAAAACAGATACTGAAATAAAATATGGTGCATACATTATAGTTTGAATAAGTCTTTTATATTTTTTTACTTTTATTTCATTCAATAATAAAGCAAATATAATAGGTAAAATTGAATTAAAAATAATAGATGCTATTGATAAAACTAAAGTATTTCTTATAATAGTCCAAAAATTTGGAGCAGTTATAAATGTATAAAAATGTTTAAAGCCTCCCATTGAAGTCCAAGGAGAACCAAATATTCCTTTAAAAGAAGTATAATCTTTAAATGCTATAACTAACCCACTCAAAGGAAGATAATGAAAAATAAAAATATACAATATAGTAGGAATTGTCATTACAAAAAGAGCTAATCCTATTTTAGAATACCATTTACGTTTTCCTGGAGTTCTTGATAATGTTTCAATTTCTTGTTTTGTAATTTTTGCTTCCATGCTATTCTCCTTCTGTAAGCACTTACATTATAAATAATAAATAAGTTCTTTTCCATAAAATAAAATGACTAAAAATATATACTTTTTTGATATTTTATATCATAAACGTACTAATTAACATATATTTTTTATATTTTTAATATATTTATTATTTATCTTTTTATAAAATGTACTAATATAAATATATAAAGATACATTTAGATGAGGTTTTTTTGATGAATAAAATAAATTTTATAAATAGGAGTCTTTGTTTTAGAAATATGATAGATGATTTTAATTTAGATATTTCTACATCTATTGTTGGATATGAAGAATGTATTAAAAACAAACAATTAATTGATAGTAATAAGTCATGTTACATTTTACATTTTATAGTTAAAGGAAAGGGCATTATTATTAATCAAAATCAAAAAAAAGAAATAATATCATCAAGTGAATGTTTTTTAATTGAGCCAAATTCTCATGTAAAATATAGGCCAGATCCAAGCAATCCATGGTCTTATTTTTGGATTGAAATAAATGGAAATGGGTTAAAAAAATTATGCGATCATATTAATTTTAAATCAAACAATATGCATTTAAAAATTCAAGACTTTAATCAAATAATTAACTGTTTTGCTAACATTTTTAATGAAGAGCTATTTATTTCTAATCAAAACAGTGAATTTTTAAGAGTCACTAGTGAAATAATGAAAATTTTATCTTTTTTAATTAAAGAACATGGTATTGAAAAAAATCAAAGTTCTTTATCAAAAGAAGAAAATCAAATCAAAAAAATAATTGAATATGTTAATAATAATTATACTTCATCAGATATTTCAATAAAAAAAATTGCTGATAATTTTTATTTTTCTCAAGCGTATTTAACAAGAATTTTTAAAAAAAGTACTGGAATATCACCTATGAAATATATAATTATGTTAAGAATGCGTAGAGCAGTAGAATTACTTAATAAAGAATCATTCTCAATTGCGCAAATTGCTTATTGTGTTGGATATAAAAATCAATTTTATTTTTCTAAAGAATTTAAAAATTATTTTGGAGTAACACCATCTAAATATAATCTTAATCCTTCTTTGTTAGATCAACACGTTCAGAATTTGAAAAAGTAGATGAATCTAGATATTTATTATCTTCTTTAATTTCAATTTTATCTTCTTCTTTATCATAAACAATATATCTTTCATCAATTCCTCGAGTAGAACAAATAAAATCTTGAAGTGATCTTTTTTGCTTATTGACAAAAATTAAAATAAATGAAAAACAAGCCATAATTGCTGAAATAGCCATAAATGAAAACAAAGAAATCCCTGCTCCAGCTATTTCAAATATTGGATACATCCAACCAGTTTGTAACCCACCACTAAAAAAGCAAGAAATAATCATTATCCCAAAGAATAAAACAAATGAACAAATATTTCTAAAAACAAATTGTTTAGCTGTTACAATGTATCCTTCATTATCAGCAATACATATTTTTAATAATCTTTTCCCAACCGTTTGCATATTTTTAAAAATAAATTGTGGTAATAAAATAACAATAACAAAACTTAACGCATAACAGCCAACAGTAAAACCATCTAAAATATATGAGCATTGAGCATAATTTTCTTTATATATATTGTAATGGCCTTTAAATCTAGAAGAATTAACTAATAACTCTACTTCTTCATTCCAAATTTTTTGGTATGTTGAAGCAAGTAAATTTCTAATAGATTTTCCAGCTTGATAATCATTATCTTGATAATATTTATATAAATCAATTGCGTATTTAGAATTTAAATAAGGTAAAGATAATTCCTCATTATAAACCCATAAAGAACCATTATCTAACGGATTATATGTATTCTTTTTTAAAATATCATAATAATATTCTTTAACATTTTTTCCATTTAAATCTAAAATATCATTGTTTTCATTAAATTTATCTACATAATTAACATAAAAATAAGCTAAATTATCTTCTTCATAAGAAGCAGGAGCATAATCTTTTAAGCTATCTATATTAATACCATTTTTTTCAAATGCTTCTTTATTCATGTTAAAAGAATATACTATATGTTTATAACAATATTCATTAAATATTTTTTCTTGATCTCTAGGATTTTGATACAAATGGTTATCATTATCATCAAAAAAATAAATTTTCGCTTCTTCTTCTATTTCATAACATTTAACCATTTCTTGAGTAAGTATTATTTCTTTTTGTTTATAAAAAGATGAATTATCCAATATTAAATGTGAAAGCATTAATAAAAGAAAAGAAATAATAACTATTAAAAACGCATCAATTAAATGCGCTTCTATTCTTCTAGATGATGGTGGATTTAATTCATTTTTATATGGTTGTAAAACACTTTTTTCCATTAAAACTCCTATTTAATAAGCTTCTGAGTTATTGTATCAAATAAATGAATTTTTGATAGATCGAAAACTAAATTCAATTCATCACCAACATTAACTAATGTTTTTGCATGTATTTTAGATACAATTTCTACTCCTTCAAACTCACTATGAACATAATACTCATGTCCTAATAATTCTGCAACTGATACTTTTAAAGCAAATTGTTGAGAAACAACTTCATCAGTCAAAATTCTATTTGCTTGATAAATATCTTCTGGTCTAATTCCAAAAATAACTGAAATTTCTTTTTTCAAATCAAGAGCATTTATCTTTTCTAATGAATTAATAAGATAAGTTCTTCTAGCATTTGATTCCAAACAAAGCTTTAATTCTTCACGCAATTTTTGTAGTTCATATTCTAACATTTTTGTTGAGTGATTTTTATTTTTTTCTTCAACAATTTTTATTTTATCTTCATATTCTTTCTTTTCAATAAAATTATCTTCAATTTGTTTTAATTCTTGTTCCAAATTTGCTTTTTCTTTTACATAAAAATCGTTAACCGCTTTTTCAAAATCTTTACCAAGCTTAACAATTGTTCCTTGCGGTAATATAACCTCATCTTTAACAAATTTTGCATTAATTAAATTCATAGCAGGACTACCAATAAATGTCGCCACAAAGATATTTGCTGGATGATTATATATTTCAATTGGTGTACCAATTTGTTGAATATAACCTTTATTCATAACAACAATTCTAGTTGCCATTGTCATAGCTTCTGTTTGATCATGTGTAACATAAATAGTTGTCGCATTTAAATCATTGTGCAATTTAATAATTTCACTACGCATTGCTACTCTTAATTTAGCATCCAAATTAGATAATGGTTCATCCATTAAGAAAACTTTAGCATTTTTAACAATTGCTCTTCCAAGAGCTACTCTTTGACATTGACCACCTGACAAAGCCTTTGGTTTTCTTCCTAAGTATTCAGAAATTTGCAATATTTGAGCAGCTCTTTCTACTCTTGATCTAATTTCATCTTTTGGCAAATGTTTATATTCATAAACTTCAATAGGAGTTTTTTCTAAATATTCAATTTTTTCCTTAATCTCATTTAATTCATTTTCTATTTTATTTTTTTCTTCACCTTCAGCTAATGAAACGAAATATTTATTTAAATTATTATATTGATTCTTTAATATTTTAATTGCTTTTTTATTAATGCCTAAGATAGGATTTCCATTTTCATCAACTTTTAAAGTAGGATATTTTTTTATTTTTAAGCCAAAAGCCATATTACCTGCAACTGTCATATGTGGATACAAGGCATAGCTTTGGAAAACCATAGCAATATCTCTATCTTTTGGATGTAATTCATTAGCGTAAGTCTTATCAATAAATAAATCACCACAAGTAATATCTTCTAAACCCGCAATCATTCTTAAAGTAGTTGATTTACCACATCCTGAAGGGCCAACAAATACAACAAATTCTTTTTCTTTAATATCTAAATTAAAATCATATACTGCTTGCACCTTATTATCATATATCTTATTAATATGACGTAATGAAATATACGCATCTTTAGGAGCATTTTTTATTTTATGAGATTCGATTTTTTGCTTTTTAACCATTTCTTCATAAATACGACATCTTTGTTTATATAATTCTTTTTCTTTAATTTTATTGTTTTTTTCTTCTTGATGTTTTCTTTCTTTTTCAAGTACAATTAAACGATCTTTTTCTAACATAGTTTTAAAGCTCCTTTTTTTAAAGTATACAAAAAGTATATATTTTTTGAAAGCGATTACAAGCTAAAAATCAGTAAACTACAATAACAAAGTCAAAAAAGTATATATTTTTTAAAAATATCAATAAATTAAAATTTTATAAAATCAAGTAAAAAAAATCACCTTACGGTGAACATCTATATAAACATCTTTTTTCAAAGGTGAAATATTTAAGCAATGGTGGGCCTGAAAAGACTTGAACTTTCGACCTCACCCTTATCAGGGGTGCGCTCTAACCAGCTGAGCTACAGGCCCGATTGCTTAAATATAATATAATAATACAACTCAAAAATCAACAATATTTTTAACTTTTTTTATTTTTTTTATTTATATCATATTTAAGCGTTTTTTCGGGTTAATTTTATCTAAAAATTTAGTATTTTATTTACTCTTTACAGTGCTAATTTACCATTCGACTGGTATATTATTTTCATAATGCCAATATCCAGCTACATTAGTTGGCTTTGATGTTGATGTAGGTTGAGTTGATGAAAATAAATAAAATTTAAATGCTGACAAATCTTTCCAACCTTTATTCCAGCTTGTAGGTATTGTTTCACCTTCATAATATATAGATAGATTTTCATGGTGAACACCAAATGGTGCCTGTCCAAGAACTGTATCTTTTGGTAAAATCAGTCGTTCAATTTTATCGCATGAAACAAACGCATAATGACCAATATTAACACCAGAATTAAAAATAACAGTTGTTAAAGAACTACAAGTAGAAAAAGCAAAATCATTAATTTGTGTAATTGTACTTGGAATATTAATGTAAGTCAAATTTGTACAACCAATAAAGCCGACTTTTTGATTATCAGGTAAAGTCCATCCAATGGTTGTTATCTTATTTGTTGTTTTTACAAATTCATTATCTGTTTCTGTGGTTTCATAATAATATGATGGGATATCTAATTTAGTTATTGTTGTTTTATAATCATTTTTCATAGCAATTGCATAGTTGCCATCATCCAATTTATTAAATTCAAAATATTCTTCATTTGTTTTTGATTCATCAAACGCATCTACATTAGCTTTTTTAGTAGCGACTTTATTACCATCTTCTAAAACAAGAGAAACATTAATTACAGTTGACCAATATTCTTCTGGAATATCTTTTAATGTATATGCAATAAAATAATTATATTCATTTCCAAATACTTCATTTGCTGTTTGTTCAACAGTTCCATTTAATATTTTTGAATAAGCACAAGTGACTTCAATATCATTTGCTTTCATTATTACTTCATCATTTACGTTGATTTCTTCTCTATGGAAATGTGCTTTTAATGAAAGGCTTGATATGCCTGCAACAAATCTTAATGATCTTTTACCATTTTCTACATTTGATGCTTGTACTTTTAGAATATTAGATACTTTAACATCATTATTTGAAGTAGATGGAATTTCTTTTCTAATTCCAACGATATTTTCGTCATTAGTTGTTTCTTCTAATTGAAGGTAAGAGTTGTTAGATTGAGTATTATTAACATTAAATAAAGATAATGCTAATAAAGGAAGAATAAATAATTTGTTTAGTTTTTTCATGTTATTCACCCCATGTTTCTCCATTAACACCTGTGTTCCAATCAAGGGTTTCGTTTGCTTTTAAATTGCTTGCTAATATAACATCTTCATAATTTACATTAATAAAAGATATTGTTGGTATAATATATTCTTTTTTCATAATTTTTATTTTTACGTATTACACGTATCTCCTTTTTTTTAATAATTTAGTTTAAAAAATAGCATAAAACCCGTTTTTAGGATTTAACACTATATAAATTAGGATTAATTAATATTTCCAAGAAATTACTTATACAAAGTATAAGTAAAAGTATTGAAAATATTTTTTTATTGTTTTATAATATATAGTGTTAAGGTGTTATCTATATATGGAGGCTTTTTATGAGATATTTTTTAAAGAAATCTACTCCTTCGAAAAAAGGTTTATATCTTCAAATTTATCAATCTTGTTATGTTCCTGGTAAAGGTGGACGTAATAAATCTTTTAAAGCAATTGGTTATTACAATGATTTAATTGCTAAAGGTATTTCTGATCCAATCAAATATGCTCAAGATTTGATCGATGAATTAAATAAAAATATTCCAAATAAGCAAGAGCAAAAGATTGGTGATGTTTCTTTTAAAAAAAATCTTGGTTACTTCTTATTAAAATCTATTTGGGATTATCTCAGTTTGAATAACGATATCGATATTATGACTAGCAATAGAAATTCACATTTTAGAATGTCTGATTTTATCTTTGCAATGATTAATGCTCAAATTGTAAATCCTGGTTCTAAACATAATGCTTTCGAAAAAGTAATTCCTTCATTATATAATTCTCCCTCTTTTAGCTATGATCAAATATTAGATACGATTAATTATATTGGAGATGATTATCAAAAATATATTGAGGTTTTAAATCATCATATTGAAAAGAAGTTTTCTCGTAAAACTGAAAAAGCTTTTTTCGATTGTACTAATTACTATTTTGAAATTGATTTACCTAAAGATGACAAACAATTTGGTCCTTCTAAAGAAGAAAGACATTTGCCTATTATTGGTCAATCTTTGCTTTTAGATGAAGATCAAATTCCTATTGGTATGTCTTTATACCCTGGAAATCAATCTGAAAAACCAGAAATTAGAAAATCTATTGATGATTTAAAATCTAGGTTTGATATTAACTCTAAAATTGTTCAAGTTGCTGATAAAGGATTAAACTGTGCTAAAAATATATATGCTGCTTCTATAGAAGCAAACGATGGTTACATATTCTCTAAATCAGTTCATGGAAAAAATTTGTCAAAACAAGAAAAAAATTGGGTTCTTCTTGATAACAAAGAAAATGTTTGGACTGAAATTAAAGATACAAATGGTAAATTAATTTTCAAATATAAAGAATGTATTGATGATTTTGAATATCATTTCACTAATGACAATGGTGAACTTATATCTTTTAAAGTTAAAGAAAAAAGAGTTGTTTCTTTTAATCCAAGTCTAGCTAAAAAACAAAAAGCTCAAATTCAAAAACAAATTGATAAAGCAGAAGAAATATCAACGATTAAGCAATCATCAAAATATGATTATGGTGATTCCATTAAATATGTTAATTTCACTTCTACAAATAAAGATGGTGAAATTGTTGAAATACATGCTTCTTTAAATCAAACTAAAATTGATGAAGATATGAATTTTGCTGGTTACAATCTTTTAGTTTCTTCTGAAATCAATAAATCAGCTTTAGATATCTATAATACTTACCATGGTTTATGGAGAATTGAAGAATCTTTTAGAGTTATGAAAACTTATCTTGAAGCTAGACCAGTTTATCTTCAAAAAGTTGAATCTATTTATGGACATTTTACCATTTGTTATTTAGCTTTAACTTTATTAAGATTGTTGGAATTAAAGGTATTTAAAGATGCTTTGCCTATTTGTCAACTTATTGATTTTATTAGAAAATATTCTATTACTGAAACTCCTGATGGCTCTTTTATTAATAACGCTACTAAATCCAAAGTTTTGGATATTATTAAAATTCGATATTGTTTATCTAATTTAGATAATGCTTATCTTAGAAAAAAAGACGTTGAGAATATTCTCAACGCTGAATTATTTTTCGATTAATTTAACACTATATTTTTGGGTTCCAGCCTAAAGTCAGGAATTGCTTGCTAATATAACATCTTCATAATTTACATTAATAAAAGATATTGTTGGTATAATATATTCTTTTTTCATAATTTTTATTTTTACGTATTACACGTATCTCCTTTTTTTTAATAATTTAGTTTAAAAAATAGCATAAAATGCTATCTTTTGAGATTTTATTTTATAAAAAGTTATAATTATTGTCAACATATTTTTAGATTAATTCTAATAAAATCGCTTTCTCATGCTTATTTATGTTTTAATTATTTAAATAATAATGATATATTCCTTGATATAAAGCATCTACTATAGCTTGTTGATATTTATCATCTAAAAGTTTGTTTCTTTCTTCTTCATTAGAAATAAAGCCACATTCAACAATAACACCTGGTTTAGTACAATTTTTGAATAAATAAAAATCTTCATGATGAACTGTTTTATTTTTGTTAGATAAAATATTTAATTCTTTTTGAATATTTTTAGATAATAAATATGAATATTCATTATTTTTATCATAATAAACCATAGGTCCACTAACATCATTTGTTTGATATTTATTTACATGTATGGATATAAATACATCACAGCCTGAATGGTTGATATTTTCTACTCTTTTAAATAAATCTTCATTTTTTCTGTTTTTCGCGTATAATGAAGCCAAATCATAATCATCAGTTCGAGATATATATGCGATAAGGTTTTTAGATATACATTTTTCATATAATTTTTTTGCTATAGATAAATTTATTTCATCTTCATATATATCTAAATATGTCGCTCCATTATCTTTTCCACCATGGCCTGGATCAATAAAAACGATAAAATCAATAAAAGATGAAACATCTATACATTTATTAAATGTTAAAGGAATGAATATAATTGTAGATATAACTAAAATCCATGAAATAATTATAAATATTTTTTTCATATTATAATTTATTATTGAATTTGAATTTTAATTACTTATTTATTCATTAATCAATGCAACAAGTTTTTCCATTTCATATGATTTAATTGTTTTTTGATTATCTAGAGGTATATAGTTATCGTCAAATATGATATTTGCTTCTTCTTTTGAAGTAATTTCTCCTCTACATTTAAGTAAATCATACATACTATAATTTAAATAATTTTCGTTTAAATATCTTTCTATTAATAATAATTGTTTTTTATTAACTACTTGATTATTTCCACTTGAATTAAGGTTTAAAACAATAATCTCTTTTGTTTTTAAATCTATTGCAAAGCCTATATAAGCACATGAATTACTTATAACATTAATTTTAAATTCAATATTTTTAGGATCCCATGCACTTGTATTTAAGTTATTTTTATTTTGATAACCGCATACAATATCCCCTTCATTAAGTTTTCCACCATAGCCATTAAGAGTATAAATTACATATCTATATCCTAATTCTAACAATTCATCTATTTTAAAATCTTGATATTCTGCTCCATTTTTATCTCTACAATCGCCAGAAGATAAAGCAGATTTTCCTAAAGGAAGAGTATTATAATTTCTCCAAGAAAGTTCAACATAATCATTATTTTTATTAAAATCATCTTTTATAAATAATGCCGATGTATCAATATCAAATACATTTTTCCAATAACAAAAAGTTCTTATATAATTACCATTAATTTTAATTCTTGAACCAGTTGGAAGCACATCTAAACCTCTTCCTGAACACGAATTATTAATAGGCAAAGCAATTTTTTTAAATTTTTCAGAAATATATATTTTTCCTAATTTTGGTAAAGACAAATAATATGAATCAATTTTATTTTTAATAATATTAGATAGTGTTTCACGTGTTTCATAATCTAATTTTGATTTTCTATATTTTTCTTCATAATCAGTTTCAATATGACATTTCACTAAATTATTATTTTTAAAGGTAAATATTCTTTTATCTTTATCATTTAAAATAGTTGTTAATATTTGATACAACAAAATTGGATTGTCATTAGGAAGCATATTTATTAAAATATTTTTTTCTTCATTATTAGCTCTTGATAATAAAAATCTAAAATTACGAGCAAACAATGATCCATTATCTAAAAATATTTTACTAGCAGAAATAATATTTCCATTTTTTATTTCTTTTATTGCAGTTTTATATGGTGAATTATCATTGTTATCACTAATTTTTAAATTACATTCTTTACATAATTTATTAAAAAATTTAGCTTGCTTTTTACTTAATGATGTTTTTTTAACCAAAGGAATCATATTTTTAATTAATTTTAATATGTTTTTTTGTGATTTGTTCATTTTATTAAAATCTGCATTACCAAATTTAAGAATAGAGAATTTAACAACATCTTTTCTATCAAGTAATTTTGCAAAATTTATATCTTTATCTAATAAATAAAAAATATTATCTTTACATTTAATATCTTGATTATGATAAAATCCTAAAGAATATAAATATAAAAATTCATTTGCTTCTTCAATAGAAAAAGGACGAGAATAATTACAATATGCATCAAATATATCATTCAATATTTTATTAATTTCATTTTCTAAAATTATATTATATTTTCTTATTTTAATTTCTTTACCATTCTCATATTTAGGTAATACTTTATTAAATAATTCTATACGATCAAAATTTGTATTTTTATTATGATTTCCTTCAATCAAATCAATATTGATATAAGAAATAAGCTGTTCTAAATATAATTCTTCACAAGAAAAATATTTTAAATCCTGAGGATTTTTATAAAATGAATTAGGTATATTAATTTTTAAATATTTTTTTAATTGTTGAACAACTTCTTTATTTAAAAATTTAGGATTAACAATTTCAATACCAAACTTATTTAATAAATAAGCATAATATTTATCTCTATTGTTGTCTTCTTGTCCATTTGACATAATATAATGTCTAGAAATAAGTATTTGTTCTTTATTAATTTTATTCATAATGTTTCATCCCTCTTTAATTTATAAAACCTCTTGCATAACAAGAGGTAAAATTTAAAATAATGGCCTGACTATGCACTATCTTACAATAACGAAATAAGTACAGGCTCTAAATTAATGATATATTAAAATATTAAAATTTGCAACATGCAAAAAGAGGAGAAAATCTCCTCTTTAATGTTCTGTAACCTAAAACGAAATAAATTAACGTTTTGAGAATTGTGGAGCACGTCTTGCTTTTTTGAGACCATAGTGCTTTCTTTCTTTAGCTCTAGAATCTCTTGTTAACATACCTGCTACTTTTAATGGAGCACGATAATCAGGGCTTGCTTCAAGTAAAGCTCTTGCAATACCTAATCTTAATGCACCAGCTTGGCCTGTAAATCCACCACCAGTAACTGTTGCAATAATATCAAATCTTTCAGTTGTTCCAGTTAATTCAAGTGGTTGTTTTAAATCCATAACGAGTGTTGCATGTGGTAAATAGTTATTAACATCTTGACCATTTACTGTAATAGCACCTTTTCCAGGAACTAAATAAACTCTAGCGATAGATGATTTTCTACGACCTGTGCCATAGTATTTGACTTCTTTTTTCTTTGCCATTGTTCATTCCTCCTAGAATTTTAAAGTTAACACTTCTGGGTTTTGTGCAACTTGTTTATGTTCATTACCTTCATAGACAAATAATTTCTTTTCAATTTGTCTACCTAAACGACCCTTAGGTAACATACCGTGAACAGCTCTTTCAACCATTTCAACTGGGAATTCTCTTTTCATAACTCCAGCAGTTCTTGATCTGATTCCTCTAGCCCAACCAGAAGCATTATAATATGTCTTCTTGTATTCAGCGTCACCAGATAAAGCAACTTTACCAGCGTTAATGACAATGATGTAATCACCACAGTCTACATTTGGTGTATAGATAGCTTTATTTTTGCCAGTTAAGTATCTAGCAACTTCTGATGCTAAACGTCCTAATGGGAGGTTTGTTGCATCAATTACGTACCACTTACGTGTTACAGTTTTAGCATTAGCAATTGTTGTTTGTCTTTGCATAATTTTTAATCTCCTTGCAATTGTCTGTCTTACCGGGACTACAATTGGCAATAAGTGCCAATAAATATATTATTCTAATTAGGAAAGTAAATCAATAAATTTTCTTATTTTTTTGAATTAATTTAATGGTTGAAGAATTATTTCCTTTGCAGTTGCAATATAACTACTAGTTTTAACAATTTCATATTTTATTTCTTTTGTTTGTTTTTCTAAATTATAATATTTAGTTTAAGCATAATAAAACGCACCAAAGTGCGTTTTATACAATTATTTTAATTTTTTTAATTTATCTTGTAATTTATCAATTAAATCAATAAGTTCTTCATAATCTTTTTTTGATATAGAAATTTTTTCTTGATTATTATCAATTACAACATTTTGAGCGCTAGTTGAAGAAAGATTTTCTTTCTTTTTGTATAAAAATTTATGTTCAGATTTTTCTTGAGAACTATCTGTCTCAATATTATTTACTAGTGCTTTTTTCTTTGGCTTAAATAAGAAGAAAATTCCTACACCAATTCCACCTATAATTATCACATCTATCATTATTACTACCATTATCCACCATACAAATGGTTGAGTGACAATAACATTTGTTGACGTGTAATTTGGATTATAATTTTTAGTTCTATAATATGTATTACAAAATGACCATAAGTCTCTTTTTACAGATTGTCTAGCTAAATAAACATCAACTGCATTGTTTTCATCAAGTTCTGCTCTATTAGCAACACTTCCTTGGAATCTTAAATCATTACCAGATCTAATTAAATTTGCAGTAGTTCTTGATACACTATTAACATCATAATCAGTAATAATTGATCCTTTGAATCCCCATTCTTCTCTTAATACTCCATTTAACAATTGATAAGAATAAGCACATCTTACTCCGCCTATGTTATTAAATGATGTCATCAAGAAATTTGCTTTACTTTCTTTAATAGCAATTTCAAATGGTTTTAGATAATTTTCTCTTAAATTTTGTTCTGTTAACCATGTATTATAGTCTCTAGGATTTCTTCCAGGTTGAGAACAAACAAAATGTTTTATAGAGACTTGACAACCATGTGTAATAGCACCTGTTGCCATTTTACCACCCATAATTCCACATAAATAAGGATCTTCACTATACTGTTCATAATTTCTACCATTATAAGCATGACGATGTAAATCAACTGCTGGAGCATATATTCCTATTGTTCCTGTTAATGAAGCTTCAGTTGCCATTGCCGCACCTTCTAATCTAGCAAGTTCTTTGTTAAAAGTCATACCTACTAAAGTTTCAGCTGGAAATGCAGTTACATCAGCTAATTGTTCTGGAGAAAGTGTTGAATTGTTAATTCCTTGAGGTCCATCAAAAACTCTTGTTTTAGGTTTTCCAATAGATTCAGCTGGAGCTGTTCCACAACTACAACGAGCAACAATATCAACTATTTCTATATATGATAATTGATTCAATAATTGTTCCCATTCAGGTGCATCATAGTTTTTACCTAATTTTAAAATTAATTCTTCGTTAGGAATTATTTTATTGTTTGTATATCCTCTTAAATCATTAGCAGATGCTTTTTCACCATTTTCCAAAGTATATAATAATAAATTTGTTTCAGTACTATTTAAAGTTGGCATTGTAACATCTTTATAATATTCTTCATCTGTAACATAAGTTCTATCTTTAGTAGAATCTGCTCCTGAAGTTCTATTTGGAGTAGTTGTTTTTGGAAATGTTGATAAAAAATCTGCTCTTGACAAATATGTTATTTTTTCACCATTATTATTACCATCAATTGGAATATTGTTTTCAGCTGTCGAACCTGTAAATCTATTTTTTATAGTTCCATTTGTATTTGGATCTTTATCCCATTTTAAATCATTAGTTAAATTTATTTTAATAGTACTATTTTCACACTTATTTAATTCATGAGCATTATTTTGTAATTTTAATTGATATTCACCTTTTTCAAGTTCATACCCTGTAAAATTATTTTTATTTTTATCATAAGCATCATAACTTGCCATATCATACAAGCTAAATTCTAAAGACAAAATTTGACTATTCGGCTTATCTTCACTTGATTGAGAAAGTGGATATAGCATCTCTGTTTTTTCAAATGCAACTAAATTAACATACGCTTTTTCAATACCACCTTTTGTGTATGGTGCGGTGTAATATAATTGAACAACATCTTTACCAGCAACTAATCCAGTATTTTTTACTTCAACCTGAATTAAAATTTTTGTATCTTTATCTTTAACATTATCTCCATTAATTGCTGGTATAATTGTATCACCATTTTTAAAAGAAATATTTTTAAAATTCCACTCAAATGATGTATAAGATAATCCATATCCAAATGGTATAAAAACAACTTCATTATAGTTTTTACCAATAGAATTAAAATATCCTTCTTTATCAGCTGTTTCATACCATCTATACCCAGTATAAATATCTTCTACATAGTGAATTTGTGTACCATTATCTTTTTTTGCAATAACATTAGCCCATGTTGGATCACTTTTGGTATCATAAACAAAAGTATCAGTTAAATGTCCACTTGGATTTACTTTTCCAGCTAGAATATCTCCTATTGCTTTTGTTCCAGATTTTCCTGGATATGAAGTATACAAAATAGCATTAATTTTAGGATTGTCTAAAAAACCTAATTCCATCATGTTTCCACTATTGATTAAAACTATTACTTCATCAAAATTATTACTAACCCACTTTAACATAGCTTCTTCTCTTAATGATAATTGACAAAAATTTCTACCATCTAAATCATTATCATTATAAGATGCTTGATAAGGCTTACTAAATGAATATGAAGTTTGATCAGTTGTATTTTCATCAGCATCACAATTTTCACCAGTAAATCTTGATATAGTTACTACAGCTGTATCAGAAAATGCTTTTGCTGATTTAAGAATATTTTGTTCTTTTTCCCACCAACTTTCTTTAGGATTTTCTCCTTCTTCTTTAAAGAAATTTAGTAAGGAAGTATTAACTTCAAAGCCAGCTTGTTCAATTCCTTGTTGTAAAGTAACTTTATCTTTATCATATAAAGTTACAGAACCAGAGCCACCACCAAATAAGTAAAAGCCATTTTCGGCATCAGTACTTCCTATTCCAAATAAATTGATTGGATAACCATCTTCATCGTCTTCATCAATTTCTAAAGGTAATGTTCCATCATTTTTCATTAATGTCATACCTTCTTGAGCTATTTGATCGACAACATTACCTGCCGCCATTTGTGCTTCTGATAATTTTGAATTATCATAAGTTATTTTAGCAGGAACAAGTTGAGATGTAATTTCATTTTCATGAATATAACATTCGTAATTACCTACTGCAAGGCCAGCTAATATTACGGCCATGCAAGGTAAAATAATTACTTTTCTTAAAAGAGATTTTTCCATATTTAAACCTATAAATTTATATTTAAAGTAAATGATAATTTGTAATTTCCGTTAGTAACAGTAACTTTTTGAGAAGATAAAGTATAATCAATATCACTTAAAACACCAACATAATTTACATTTGTTCCTTCACTTGGTTTTGTAACAACAGGGTACTCATTACCATTTGGTAATCTTAAATACATTAATGTATATTGATATGGGTGTGCACTAGGAGTTGAAATAATATCAGTAATTTTTTGATCTTTTTCAAGTGTTAATAAATCTAATTTTGTATGACTTCCATCTCTTACTGTAAATAAATTTGCACCAAATGAATCTGTTTCTCTAACTTGGAAGAAATCAATATTCGCACTTATTCCATTTGGCATACGAACTCTAATTATATTGTTTCCTTTAGTTAAATGAACTTTTCCTAAATTTGCCATACCAAACCACATTGCATTATTCCATACGTTATTAAATGTTGTTGTTTGATTACATAATGAAGGAATTTGACTATAATTATTTTTATAATATTTTAATTTTCCATTTTCATCTTTTTCTTCATTTGTATTAATTTCAAAACAATTAATCAAATCATTTTTATTTATAGATTGTAATCTTGAAAATAAATAATAATCTTTTGTTTCTTGAACATTTACTTCAAATTTAAAGAAAACTTCTTTACCATGATTGTAACTACCTGTACCTAAAGCTATAACTTTTTTATTGCTTGAGCCATCTTTAGTTTGTTCTGACTTTAATGTTTCATTTTCATAATATTCTATATTAGTTAAATTGCTGACTGAAGTATATTTATTTGTGGTTTCTTCTCCATTTTTATACCAATAAACATTATCTTCTGCTTCATAAATATCATAATTTTCTTTAACAATAAATAATTTAAAAGACGCTGTATTTTCTTTATAATTAATTGTTACAATTTGTTCTTGGTCAACTTTTGTATAATCAATATTACTATAATTAGTTAACATTTCTTCAGTAATTGGGTGTTCACTACCATCTAATAATCTCATATACATTAAAGTGTATTTACAAGGGTGATTTGCTGGAGTACCTGACTTATCAGATAATAATCCATTTTCAATTAAAGTTAATCCATTATTTGTTGATAATTCATTTCTTGATCCTTCTCTAAAACTGAAAACTTTAGATGTGTTTGCACTATTTTTGTTTTGAATTTCAAAATAATCAATATTACCACTTAATCCCTTAGGCAATGTGATTTTTATTGTATTTTCACCTTTATTTAATGAATATGTACCAATATTAACCATATTCCACCAAAATAAGTTACACCAATTTAAATAATCACTAGATGCATTATATTGATCTTTTAATTGATTACCTTTAAGTATTTTATCATTTGAAGTATTTAAAGTTGCTTCACCCCCATTAATGCTTACATTAAATAATCCATTAATTGAGCTTTCATCTATTCCTTGTACTCTTGCTAAAAGTTCATATTCTCCAGAAGTTGGAGCGTTAACAGTAAATTCAAAATATACTTTTGTACCATTTTGGGTTTTAGATAATGAAGAAACAGCACCTTTACCACTTGATCCATTATTGATTGTTGAAGAATTACTACTACTGATTTTTCCTTCACTATCTGGATATTGAGCTATTGTTGTTGATTCACTAGTAGTGTATTTGTTACCATTTTCAAGTAAATAAACACAATCTTCTGCTTCAATATGATATGGCTCAACATTCATTTCTTCTAATAATGATGTTGATTTAGAAACAGTGTTTGCATTATTATTTATATTTAAATAAACAGCTATATTATCTGCTTGATGTTTTTCACTAGCAAATTTTATAGTATAACAAGTCCATAAATATTCAGTTGGAGTAGTTGTTAATTCATTTCCATTGTAATATTGTCTAGTTCCGTTAGACAAGATACTTTTATATAAAACATCCGCATTTTTTTCTCCAGCAGTATATTCTTTATCATTAATAAACATTTTGTAATTTAATGTTTCAATATCACCTTTAATTGCAGTAGCGTATCTTAAATAATAATTAGTTCCATCATAACCATATTGTACATACATATTAGAACATTTTACAATTTCATTAGTATCAGCTAATTGATTAAGTAATCTTTTTTCAATATGTGCGTTTTCATTAAATACATCAGTTGTAGAACATATTAATGAGTTTTCATTATTAACAATCATTGAAGGTATCATCATTAACATTGATAATGATAATATCATTAATTTATTATATTTTTTCATTTTATAACCTCATCTTAATCCAATGTTACATCAACATTTTGATAAATGTTATTTTCATCTTTTATATGAAAAGAGACACAAATTACATCATCTAAATTAATTTTCTTTACACTTATAATTGGAGTGTAATACATATTTTTTTCCATATTTTTTCCTCTATTCTTCTTCTGCTTCAATTATTATTTTGAATGAAGCATTATATGTTTTTTCTTTTTTAGTAAATGTTATATTTACTTCTTGTTCACCAGTTTTTGTATAATCAATTTCATTCATTAAATCTTCAGTTACAGGGATTTCGCAGCCATCATCTAATCTCAAGTAAATTAATGTGTATTTGCATGGATGGCCAATTGGTGTAGCTACTTTATCTGTTAATTTTTCACCATATTTTAAATAAATTGGATTTGTTGATAAATTTACTCTACTTCCTTCTCGCATACTAAATAATTGAGTTTCATGTATTTCACCTTTATTTACAACTTCAAAATAATCAATATTTCCACCTAATCCATTTGGCATTGTAATTTTTATTTCATTATCACCTTTTGTAAATGAATATGTTCCAATATTAACAACATTCCACCAAAACATGTTATACCAAGCAATAAAACCTTCTTTCCCATATTGATTTTTAATTTGATTACCAGCATGAATTGTATCAGTGCTTGTTGAAATCATTTCTTCACCATTATTAATAGAAACTTTAAAATTATTTTTTATTGGATTTTCACCTGTTCCTTGTACTCTTGCTAATAAATCATATTCGCCAGTTGTAGGAACTTTAATATTAAATTTAAAATAGACCTTCTTACCATTTTGTGATACAGCTAATGATGAAACTGCGCCTGTACCACTTGCTCCATTTGGTATTTTTTTAAATAATTGATCTGATAAATTACCATTTTCATCAGGATATTGAGCATTTGCAACTTTTTCTTTAATTGTGTATGGTGCGTTTGAGTCTATATTATAAACACAATCTTCTGCTTCAACATGATCTGGAGAAATAACATTATTTGGATCATTTATTTTTAAAGTAAAACTATAATCAATAGTTGGTACATATTCAATTTTTATTAAATGTTCACCTTCACTTAGACTTACCTGTGTTTTATCTTCGATAAGATTTGTACCATCATATAATTTCCATTGATCATCTTTTAGCAAAGTCATTGTTTCACCAATTTTAGCTCTAACATTTATTATTGTAAAATCAATAATATCAGTAGTTAAATATGTTTCTTTTAGTAAACTTTTATCAACAACAATAGATAAATCATTAGGTAATTCAACTTTAATCTCTACATCAAAATCAAAGTTGTATTTTGGAATTGTAAAAGTGATTTTTTTAATATCTTCAGTTAATGGTTCGTCCTTATGAGTCCAAGTATCAAATTTTCTATAACTATATTTTTTTGTTTTTCCATTTGATAAATTAGCTTTAACCACTAAACCTTCAGGTGAAAAAATCTCTCCTGGATAATAACTTGTTTTTAACGGCATACTTATTATATCCACTGATTTAACTATTACTTCACAACTACATTTTGTTAAGCATGCTTCTTCTTGACATTTATTATCAAGACAGCCTCCACATGTTGGACATGGTTCATTACAAACATGTTTTGGAGTTTCATTACAACTTGTTAATGAAAAAATTGGTATCATAAATGAAACCAAAAGTAAAAGTTTTGATTTAATTTTCATATTTTTCTCCCTCTACTTAAAAAACACAAAAACTGCTTTTATAAGTGAACTAATAATAAAAAACAAGTAAAGAAATGAAAATACTTTACTTGTGAATGATTTATTATATCTTGTGAATGGTATTTATTTGTTTGTTTGAAAAAGAATTGTCAAATCAAAAACTTGATTATTAGTTTTTATTTTCATTTGTCCATCATAAGATTTAACAATATAATTAATGCTTTTTAATCCATATCCATGATAATCTTTATCTTCTTTTGTTGTAATTGGTAAATTATTAACAAAGTTGATTTTTCCATTATAATTATTATATGTTTTTATAATTAAAAATTCTCCACTATTTTTTATTTGCAAACTAATTACTCTTTTACTTTGTTCAAGATTTTTTACTGCCTCAATCGCATTATCTAATAAATTGCCAAATAATGAATAAATATCATTATCTTTGATAAAGGATAATTTTGATGCATCTATTATACAAGTTAATTCGATTTTATTTTTTTTACATATTAACCCTTTTTCCATTAATACAATATTTAATGTTTCATTTTTTGTTTTATATGTAGAATCATAAATATCAATTGCTTGCTCTATTTTATTTATTTCATTTGTATCTACTTGTTTATTATTAAGTATATTTCTCATTTGATGTTTTAAATCATGACATTTAATATTAATTAAATCTAAATTTTCTTTTACTGAATTGTATTGCGATTGTTCTATTTTATATAATTTATTAACAGTTATTAAATCACTTTCCGCACTACTACGGCGAGGTAGCTCAATTAATAATACTATTGCTAAAACGCAACATAAAATGTTATAAAAATGTAATAAAAAATATACACTAAATTTTACTAATTTTGATAATGACGCTAAATATTTTTCAGGCAAAATAAATAAAATTATTGCTCCTATAATAACATCAATTAAAACAATAAAAATTGATAAAGATAATATTATTTTATTGTTAGTTTGTAAAATTTTGTATTTTTCAACTTTAGGTACAATTAAATAATATACTAAGCCATAAATAATTACAAAAATAGCAAAATAGACTAATAAAAAGAAATAATTTTGTGCATTTATATCAATAGTGCCTTCAGCATCATAAAAATTAAATGATCTTTCAATAATCAAGTTCATATAATTATTAAACATTTCATAACATTCTGAAGCAATATGTTGTATAGTATATCCAGCAATTGCACAAAATAAAATATTTTTAAGAGGTGCTTTAAAACAAAACATACTCGCTATAATAGTAACCAAAAACATTATTAAAAATAAAAAAGAATAATAATAAATATTTTCAAAATTTGTTGGTAAAATAAAAGAAACACCAAAACAAAAAGTCAAAGAAATAATCAATCTTATAAAAAAATTAGTTCTTATATTTAATTTTGAAAGAAACATTGCTTCTGCTAAAATTAGTTCTAACATAAATAAGGGTCTAAAGAAAAATAAATTTGACATATTAAATATTGCTTTCTCCAAAATATTCTGTTAGTTTTTCCATAAATTCTTTTTTTCTTCTTCTTGATAAAGTTAAAATATTACCATTAACATCAACTAATGTATCTTTAACAGATTTTATATATTTTAGATTAACTATTGTACTTCTATTGATTTTAAAAAATCCATACTTTATCAATTGCTTTTCTATATCTAATAAGCTTGTTGTAGTTACATCAATTTTATCATTAATAGTATGATATGTAAGAATATAATTATAAATATCAATATAAATAATTTCTTCTAAAGCTATTTGAAATGTTTTTTCAGGTGTTTTAATATGTATTATTTTCCCAGTAAAATGAGAAATATACTCTATTACTCTATCTAATTTTAACGCCAAATTACCATAACTAATTGGCTTAACTGCAAAATCAAATGCTCTAACAATATAACCTTCAACAGCAAATTGTGCCATATTTGTGACAAATATAATTGCTATTGTTTGATCAATTTCTCTTAGTTTATAACATGCTTCCATACCTGTCATTGTTGGCATTTCAATATCCATAAAAACTATATCAAATGGTTGATATTTATCTAAAAAAGCAATTGCTGTAGAAAATTTTTTAATGTAAAAATTAACATTAGAATGTTCTTTTTCATATTTTTTTAAAATATTTTCTAATGTTTCAGCATCTGTAGTATCATCATCTACTATAGCAATCCTAATCATTAAACACCTCATTAATATTAACAAAATTATAACCCCCCCCCCGTCTAGTTTGTCAAATTAAGTTTTATTTTTAAGCATAATAAAAACGCACCGAAGTGCGTTTTACAAATTAAGATAATTACTTAACCCAAGTAACTAATGCTGTAGGAGCATTATCACCTTTACGGACACCTGTTTTTAAAACAGAAGTATATCCGCCATTACGATCTTTATATGATGGAGCAATTTCATCAAATAATTTCTTTAATGCAGTGACATCACCAGCTTTTTCGTTTCTAATAATTGCTGCAGCTAAACGACGTGAATTTAAATCGCCTTTTTTGCCGTATGTTACTAAACGATCAGCTAAACGTGATAATTCTCTAGCAGATGCTAAAGTTGTTTCTACTTTGCCATATTGAATTAAATCAGTAACTAAATTTCTTAATAATGATTTGTTCTTACTTGCAGTAAAGCCAGCTTTGAAACGAACGCCACCTTTACCATGAACATTTTTACGTCCTATTGTACCCATTTGGCCTCCTATTATTCATATTCTCTGAAGCCAAGACCAATAGCAGCAAGCTTTTCTTTGACTTCTTTGAGAGACTTTTTACCAAGATTCTTGACTTTCATCATATCTTCTTCTGTTTTTTGAGTTAATTCCATTACTGTAGCAATAGAAGCTCTCTTTAAACAGTTATATGAACGAACAGATAAATCAAGTTCATCAATTGTCATATCTTGGTATTTATTCTTAGGTTCTTCAACTTTATCAGCAAGAACATCTGTTGATTTAGCAATTTCTGTTAATCCAACAAATAAGTCAAAGTGAGCGACTAAAATTTTTGCTGCTAATGATATAGCTTCTTGTGGAAGCATAGAACCATTTGTGGTAATTTCCATATCTAAACGATCGTAAGATGTTTTTTGTCCAACACGTGAAGCTTGTACATCATATTGTACTTTTGTGATTGGAGAATAATTAGAATCAGTTGGAATCATACCAATTGGGAAACTTTTGTTTTTGTTTCCTTCTGCTGTTACATAACCTCTGCCATTTCTTGCATAGATTGTCATAACTAAATGACCTTCTTCGTTTGCATGAGCAATAACAAGATCTTCATTAACAACGCTTACGCCTGATTCACATTTGATGTCTTTAGCTGTTATAACAGCAGGTCCTTGGACATCAATATATAATTTATGAGTTGCTTCTGAATCATCATCAATTTTTAAAACTAAATTTTTAAAATTAAGAATAATTTCAGTAACATCTTCTTTGATACCATCTAATGAAGAGAACTCATGGCGAGCTCCTTCTACTTCGACAGCGAAAACACTTGCACCTGGAAGAGAAGATAATAATACTCTTCTCAATGCATTACCAAGAGTTGTACCAAAGCCACGTTCAAGTGGTTCAATTGAGAATTTTCCTACATTAGTTGCAACATCATAAGTTGCAATGTTGAATTCTGGTTTTTCAAATTTTTTCATCAATTTTCCTCCCTGGTTCATTTGAAATTTTGAAAATTTATATTTACTTCAAATTTACCATACTAACCACGTGGGCGTTTTGGTGGACGACATCCATTATGTGGAATTGGTGTCGTATCAGTAATTGTTTGAACTTGTAAACCAGCTGCTTGTAAGCTTCTTAAAGCTGATTCACGACCTGGGCCAGGTCCTTTAACATCAACATCAACTGCTGTTAATCCTTGATCAACTGCAACTTTTGCACAAGCTTCAGCTGCTTGTTGAGCTGCGAAAGGTGTAGATTTTTTAGCACCTTTATATCCCATAGCACCTGCAGATGACCATGCTATAACGTTACCTGCTTCGTCAGAAATTGTGACGATAGTGTTATTGAAAGTTGAGTGAATGTGTGCAACGCCTTTAGAAAAAGCTCTTTTAACTTTTTTCTTACGAGGAGTTGCTGCTTTTTTATTTGCTGCCATAAATCAAATCTCCTTTCCCTATTAAGCGCTTGCTTTCTTCTTGTTAGCAATCGTTTTCTTTGGTCCTTTTCTTGTACGAGCATTATTTTTTGTTCTTTGTCCACGTACAGGAAGACCTTTTCTATGACGGATACCACGATAGCATCCAATTTCTTGAAGACGTTTAATATTCATTGAGATTTCTCTTCTTAAATCGCCTTCGACTTTAATTTTACTGATTTCATTTCTGATTGCAGTGAGTTGCTCTTCACTTAAGTTTTTAACTCTAATATCTTCTGAAATACCACATGTTGCTAAAACTTTTTTAGCAATAGATGGTCCAACACCATAGATGTAAGTCAAAGAGACCACTACACGCTTATCATTTGGTATATCTACACCAACAATACGTGCCATTTTTCATTTCCTCCTAAAATTAACCTTGTCTTTGTTTGTGCTTTGGATTAACACAAATGACCATAACTTTGCCATTTCTTTTAATAACTTTGCACTTGTCACAAATTGGTTTTACTGAAGGTCTTACTTTCATAATAAATTCCTCCTAATTGATACTTATTTGTATCTAAATGTAATTCTGCCATGTGTTAAATCGTAAGGCGATATTGCTACCGTGACTCTATCACCTGGTAAAATGCGTATGTAGTTCATGCGGATTTTACCAGAAACATTGGCAAGCATCTCGATACCGTTTTCAAGTCTTACTCTAAACATTGTGTTTGGTAAGTTTTCAACGACTACCGCCTCAACTTCAATGACATCTTCTTTAGCCATCAACTAAATCTCCTTTTTTCAAAGTCTTGTGAGGATTTCATAACCCTCTTTAGTAATAACGATTGTATTTTCGTGATGGGCAGCTAATTTCCCATCTAAAGTTTTTGTGGTCCAACCATCGTTAAGAACTCGACATTCTTTTTGACCTTGGAGAACCATTGGTTCAATTGCTAAAGTCATTCCTTCTTTTAAAATTGGTCCATGACCTGGTTCACCATAATTTGGAATCATTGGATCTTCATGCATTTCTCTTCCGATTCCATGTCCTGTGAATTCTCTAACAACTGAATAACCATTTTCTTCAGCATGCTTTTGTATTGCTGCAGAGATGTCAGATAGGTGATTACCTGGTTTTGCAAATTTCAAACCTTCTTGCAAGCATTCTTCTGTGACTCTAACTAATTTATCAGCTTCACTAGATACTTTTCCAACACGGTATGTTCTACAAGCATCACCATTATATCCTTGAAATGTTGCTACGATATCGCATGATACAATGTCGCCTTCTTTTAATTTTGTGTTATTTGGAATACCATGAACAATTACATCATTAACTGACGTGCATATTGCTTCTGGAAAACCTTCATAACCTTTAGAAGCAGGAATTGCTCCAGCGTCACGAATTATTTTCTCAGCTTTTTGAGAAATTTGTTTTGTCGTAACGCCAGGAACAATAAACTTTTCTAATTCATCAAATACTTGGGCAACGATTCTACCAGCTTCTCGCATTAAATTGATTTCTCTTTGCGATTTGATAATAATCATTTTTATTTTCCTTCAAGAATATTTTTAATATCACCAAAGACATCGTTAATGCCTTGTAAACCATCAACTTCTTTTAATAAGCCTTCATTTTTGTAGAATTCTATTAAAGGTTTAGTTTGGTTTTCATAAGCATCAAGTCTGACCTTCAATGCTTCTTCTGTATCGTCTGGTCTTTGAATTAAAGGTTCACCACATGCATCACATACACCTTCAACTAAAGGTTTTTTAGTTTCAATGTGATATGAATTACCGCATTTTTTGCAAACCCTTCTTCCAGAGATTCTTCCAATTAACACAGAAGGGTCGCAAGCTAAGTTAATAACAACATTAACCTCTCTTGCTATATCTTTTGTTAAAACTTTCAAAGCTTCCGCTTGAGCAATTGTTCTTGGGAAACCATCAAGTAAATAACCATTCTTACAATCGTCTTGAGAAAGTCTTTCTTTCACTAAACCGATTGTTACTTCGTCAGGGACAAGTAATCCCTTCTTTATATAAGATTCTGCTAATAAACCTAACTCAGTTTTGTTAGCAATTGCTGCTCTAAACATATCACCTGTTGAAATATGAGGGATATTATAATGAGCAATAATCTTTTCTGATTGAGTACCTTTACCTGCTCCAGGAGGGCCCATAATAATCATATTGTGCATATTCCAATCTCCTATATAACATTAGCATGCTCATTTGAAGCAAGCAAGCCATCAATTTGAGACATTGTTTCAAGAGCAACACCGACAACGATAATCATACCTGTACCACCTAATGCAAGTGATTGAGGAACCACATTACATAAAGTTAAGACAACAGGAAGTGCTGCAATAAGTGTTAAAGCAGTAGCTCCAATAAATGTAACTCTATTTAATACTTTTTGAATATATCTTTCAGTTTCATTACCAGGTCTAATTCCAGGAATATATGAACCACTTTTTTGGAAATCTTCAGCTAATCTTTCAGGATTAATTGTAAGATTTGAATAGAAGAATGAGAATGCGAAAGTTAAAATAATATAAATTATTAAACCCCAAGGCATATACCATACTTGATCATTAAACCAAGGCATTTCTGTTAAAGCAGAGTTTGTAAATACTTTTAAGATGTTATCAATAGTTGCGTTAGTTTCAGAAACACAGAAACCAACTATAACTGCAGGTGCCATCATAAGAGATGAAGCAAAGATAACAGGGATAACACCAGCACTATTAATTTTAATAGGCAAGAATGAGGTATTATTAACTTTAGCATTTAATGCTCCACCTTTGTTTGAGTGTTGAACAGGAACTTTACGAATTGACTTTTCAACAAACGCAACAAAGAGAACAATAACTAAATAAGCAATAATATATATAAGAACTTTTACCGCACCTCTTATAATTAAAGCTTCATCACCAGTTTTTAATTCGCTTCCAAAGAAGTAAGATAATGCACTATATATTTGATTTGGTAAGGAAGCAATAATACCAATAAAGATAATCATTGATACGCCATTCCCGATACCTTTTGTTGTAATTTGGTCAGCCATCCACATTACTAACATTGATCCAGCAATTAAGAATATACAAATTTTTATATATCCCCAAATGCTTGTATCATTTAATGTAATTGATTCTGAATTCTGCATGGTAACTGTAATACCATAGGCCTGAACAGCACCAAGAACTAATGTTAAATAACGAGTAGCCATTTCAATCTTTTTTCTTCCAGTTTGACCTTGCTTAGAAAGCTCAGTAAAGACAGGAAGAACATCCATTGAAAGTAATTGAATAATAATTGAAGATGTAATGTACGGTGAGACCCCTAGAGCGAATAATGAGAAGTTTTGTAAAGCTCCACCTCCCATAAGATTCATTAACGCCAAGACGTTATTTGTATCCATTGCTTCGTTAGAAATCGTTACACCTGGTACAGAAATAGAAGCACCAATTCTAAAGATTAATATTATTCCTAATGTGAACAATATACGATCACGAATGTCTTTATTTCTAAATATGGCTACGAGTTTCTTCATATTATAGAACCTCTACTGTACCGCCAGCAGCTTTAATTGCTTCTTCTGCAGATTTTGAGAATTTATTTGCAGAGACTGTAAGTTGATGTTCTAATTTACCATTTCCTAAAATTTTAATTCCGCCGTTAGTATTTCTCTTAACTAATCCAGCTTCAACTAAAAGTGTTGGAGTGACTTTAGTTCCATCTTCAAATCTATTTAAATCTGCAACATTAACAATTGCATATTCTGTAGATGTAAAGTTGTGGAAACCTCTTTTTGGAAGTCTTCTATATAATGGGTTTTGTCCACCCTCAAATCCAAGACGAACTCCGCCACCACTTCTAGATTTTTGACCTTTAACTCCAGATCCACCATTTTTACCTTTGCCAGATCCTAAGCCACGGCATTTTCTTTTTGCTTGGTAGCGTGAACCAGCAGTAAATGTTAATTCATTAAGTTTCATTATTGCTACCTCCTATTTACGAATTGCTTCAACTTGAGCAACTGTTTTCATTGAGTTAAGACCGTTTATAGTAGCACGAATACAGTTAATAGGTGTTCTTGAACCATAAACTTTTGAAACGATGTTCTTAATACCTGCTAATTCTAAGACAGCACGAACTGGACCACCAGCGATGATACCAGTACCTTCTTTAGCTGGTTTTAAGTAAACTTTTGATGCTGAGTATTCACCCATAACATCATGTGGAACTGTACCACCTTTAACAATGTTAATATGATACATGTTATTTTTAGCTGCTGCTAATGCTTTTTTGATTGCTTCTGGTACTTCACCAGCTTTGCCAGTTCCAAAACCAAAATTACCTTTTCCATCACCAATAACCATTAAGACAGCAAAACGCATATGACGTCCACCTTTAACAGTTTTTGATACACGGTTAATAGCAACAACTCTTTCTTCGTATAATTTTTCTTCACGTTTAGCACCTTTATTAAATTTACGAGGTCCTTTTCCGTTAGGTTTACGATTTCCTTTATTTTCTCTAGGAGCTTTTGTTGCTTGCTCAGGAGCTTTTTCTGTTACTTCTGGAGTAACTACTTTTTGTTCTTCTGCCATTTTTACTAAATCCTCCTAGAATTTTAATCCAGCTTCACGAGCTGCATTTGCTAAAGCTTCAACACGTCCATGATAGACATATCCAGAACGGTCAAAGACAACTTTTGTGATACCTGCTTCTAAAGCAGCTTTTGCGACAGCTGCACCAACTTGTTTAGCAGCTTCGATATTTCCACCATTTGTTAATTTTAATTGAAGTGATGATGCAGAACATAAAGTTACACCTTTAACATCATCAATAATTTGTGCATGTATATTTTTATTTGAACGATATACACTCAAACGTGGGCAATCAGCAGTGCCAGAAATCTTTGCTCTAACACGAGCATGACGTCTAACACGACTTACATTTTTAGATTCCTTATTAATCATAGTTCCTATTTCTCCTTATTTGAGCAAATTCCTACTTTTTACCAGCACGTTTACCTTCCTTACGGAGGATAACTTCATTTTCGTACTTGATACCTTTACCTAAGTATGGTTCAGGTTCACGAACCGCTCTGATTTCAGCAGCCATTTGGCCAACTACTTGTTTATCAATACCAAAGACTTCAATTCCTTGTGTTTTACTTGTTCCAACTGATTTTTCGAATAATTTATATTCAATGCCTTCAACTGGTTCAACTAATACTTCATGAGAATAACCCATGTTAAGAACTAAAGTTTTTCCTCTCATTGCAGCACGATAACCAATACCATTAATGAGAAGTTTTTTACTAAATCCTTCTGAAACGCCATGAACCATATTATTTAATATAGCTCTTGTTGTTCCATGAAGTTCTTTCATTTCTTTTGAATCATCAGGTCTAACAACTGATAAATGTTGACCATCAAGTTCAAATTTCATAGCTGGATTAAATTCATGACTTAATTCACCTTTAGGTCCTTTACAAGTAACTTTTGAACCTTCGAAATGAACTGTAACATTTGTTGGGAGAACGATAACTTTTTTTCCAATACGTGACATATTAAATATCTCCTCTCTTACCAAACATAAGCGATAACTTCACCACCGATTTTTGCTTTACGAGCTTTGCTATCAGTCATTAATCCTTGTGATGTAGAAATAATAGCAATACCTAAACCATTTAAAACCTTTGGTAATTTATCACTTGAAGCATTAACACGTAAACCAGGTTTTGAGATTCTCTTTAAGCCTGTAATAGCACGTGTTCCATCTTCAGTATATTTTAATGTAATTGTTAATTCTTTTTTAGCATCACCATCGACCATAAAATCAACGATGAATCCTTCTTCTTTTAAGATTTCAGCAATATGAACCTTGAGATTTGAAGAAGGCATTGCAACTGTTGCAGCTTTATTAGCATTTGCGTTGCGGATTCTTGTGAGCATATCTGCTACTGGATCTGTCATTGACATATTAATATTTCCCTCCTTCTAATTACCAAGATGATTTTTTCATTCCTGGGATTTCGCCTTTATAAGCTAATTCTCTAAGGCAAATACGGCATACACCGAATTTTGAAATTACTGAGTGAGGACGTCCACAACGTGAGCATCTTGTATATTCTCTTACTTTATATTTTTGTGGGCGGGCGCAACGAACTTTAATACTTGTTTTTGCCATAATCTTTCCTCCTACTTACTGAACGGCATACCGAGCATTTCAAGAAGTGAATATGCTTCTTCATCAGTATTTGCCGTTGTAACCATAACAATATCCATACCTCTTAATTTTCCAATTTTATCATAATCGATTTCTGGGAAAATTAATTGTTCTTTAACACCTAATGTGTAGTTACCTCTTCCATCGAAAGCATTTTTGCTAACACCACGGAAATCTCTAACACGAGGTAAAGAAATTGAAATTAATTTATCTAAGAATTCATACATTCTATTTCCTCTAAGAGTAACTTTACAACCAATTGCTTGGTTAGCTCTTAATTTGAATGAAGCGATTGATTTCTTTGATTTTGTAATTTGTGGTTTTTGTCCAGCGATAACAGTTAAATCATTAACTGCATCATCAAGCAACTTAGAATTTGCAGTAGCATCACCAACACCAATGTTAATGACGATTTTTTCCATATGTGGAACTTGCATAACACTTGTGTAGCCATATTTTTTGACTAATGCTGGAACAATTTCACTCGTATATTTCTCTTTTAAACGAGCAACATATTTTTGTTCTGCCATGGTTGACCTCCTTAATCTAATTGTGTCTTACTAGCTTTTGATATACGGACTTTTTTACCATCTACAAAGCTGTAACCAACACGACTTGCTTTTTTTGTTTTTGCATCGTAAATTGCTACATTTGATACATCAATTGGAGCATAAATTTCTACGATTGATCCTTCTGGATTATTTTGTCTTGGTTTTTGATGTTTTTTATGAATATTAACACCTTCAACTACGACTTTATTTAATTTTGGAAATGCTTTTTGAACTGTTCCAACAGTACCTTTATCGCTACCAGCGATAACGATAACTTTATCACCTTTTTTAATTTTCATTTCATTTCCTCCTTATAATACTTCAAGAGCGAGAGAAACGATTTTCATAAATCCATCTCCCTTATCACGAAGTTCACGAGCAACAGGTCCGAAGACACGTGTTCCACGTGGGGATCCATCATCATTAATTAAGACAACTGCATTATCATCGAATGCGATGTAAGAACCATTTTCACGGTTGATACCTTTTTTTGTTCTAACGATAACTGCCTTAACGACATCACCCTTTTTAACTTTAGCATTTGGAATAGCAGACTTTACTGAGCAAAGAACGATATCACCAATTGTTGAAGATTTTCTTTTTGAACCGCCATAAAGACGGAAGATACGGACAGATTTAGCACCTGAGTTGTCAGCGACAACCATATTTGTTTCATTTTGAACCATAACTTAATCTCCTTTCCTATTTAACATCTTCAGCTCTAGCAACGACTTTAACTAAACGGAAATGCTTTGTAGCAGATAATGGTCTAGTTTCTTCAATTACAACTATATCTCCTACTTTAGCAGTATTTTCTTCATCGTGAGCTTTATACTTTTTAATATATTGAACACGTTTACCATATTTAGCGTGTTTTTTATGTGTTTCAACTAAGACAGTGATTGTTTTATCCATCTTGTCAGAAGTAACAACACCTTGAAAAGATCTATTAATTTTTTCCATGATAATTCCTCCTAGTTGATACCGAGTTCACGCTCTTTTAATACTGTATAACAGCGAGCGATTGTTTTACGAACTGCAGTAATCTTTTTGCCATTGTCTAATTGACCAGTAGCTTGTTGGAAACGAAGAGTTAATAATTCTTGTTTCAATTCATAAACTTTTTCTTGAAGTTCAGTAGTTTGTAATTCTCTAATTTCAGATAATTTCATAATTATTACTCTCCTTTCTTAATAATTTTTGTGTGAATTGGGAGTTTGTAAGCTGCTAAACGTAATGCTTCACGTGCAGTAGCTTCTGGAACACCACCAATTTCGAACATACATCTGCCAGCCTTTACGACTGCAACCCATTGATCTGGGGAACCTTTACCAGAACCCATACGAACTTGAGCAGGTTTCTTTGTTTTACAATGTGAAGGATAAATTCTAATCCAAACTTGTCCTTGTCTATTTGTATATCTTGATAAAACAATACGAGCAGCTTCGATTTGACGAGCAGTGATATAATCACCTTCTAATGCTTGTAAACCAAATTCACCAAATGATACTTCATTACCAGCTTTGGATTTACCTTCATAGCTTAAGCCATGTGGTCTTCTATATTTAACTCTTTTTGGTTGTAACATAGATTATTCTCCTTTCGCTTCATCAGGAAGAGCTTTTTTCTTAAGGTCGATTTTACCTTTAGAAATCCAAACTTTACATCCTAATTTACCATAAGTTGTGCTTGCTTCAGCAACTGCATAGTCAACATCTTGACGTAATGTATGTAATGAAACAACACCTTCTTTGTAGCCTTCGCTACGAGCAATATCAGCACCCGCTAAACGACCAGATACCATTGTTTTACAACCAACAGCACCAGCTTTTAAAACATTACGAATTGCCATTTTTTGAACACTTCTGAAAGAAGCACGTTCTTCAAGATCTTTAGCCATCTTTTTAGCAACGATAACTGCATCTAATGAAGGATTTTTAACTTCAACAACAGTTAATTTAATTTCTTTGCCTTTGACAACTTTATTAACAGCAGCAGTTAATTCTTTAATGTTTTTAGCATCTTGTCCTAAAACCATACCAGGAGCTACTGTAAAGATTGAAACATTGATTTTTCCCTTGATACGTTCAATTTCAATGTGTGATAATAAACAATCTTTTAATTTCTTTTCTAAGAATTTTCTAATTCTAATATCTTCATCTAAGAAAGTAGCAAAATCTTTATTATTCGCATACCATCTTGAATTCCAGTCACGGCTAATACCGATTCTTAATCCAACAGGATTTACTTTTTGACCCATCTTTTGCTTCTCCTTTCTTATCTTTCTTTAATCACACAAGTAATGTGTGATGTTCTTTTTAAAATAGATGATGCTGAACCTTTAGCTCTAGGAAGATATCTTTTGAGTCTTGGCCCATCGCAAGCATAAATTTCTGCAATATATAATTTTGATTCATCCATTTTGTTATTGTTTACTGCATTTGCTGCAGCAGATTTAATTAATTTTGTAACTTCAGTAACACCTGAGCGATTCATGTTAGCAAGAATTCCTAATGCAACAGCAACATTCTTTCCTCTAACAGTATCAATAACTAAGCGCACTTTTCTAGGAGTAATTCTAACTCCAGTAACTTTTGCTTTTGCTTCCATTAGTTATCTCTCCTTATTTACCAGCTGCTGCTGCTTTATCTTCAGCAGTATGACCAGTATGTCCTTTAAATGTTCTTGTTGGAGCAAATTCACCTAATTTATGACCAACCATATCTTGTGTAACATAAACTGTAATGAATTCGTGTCCGTTATAAACAGCAAAGGAATGTTCAACAAATGATGGGAAGATAGTAGATCTTCTTGACCATGTTTTAATTAATTCATGTTTTCCAGCTGCATTCAATGCATCAACTTTCTTTTGTAAATGTTTATCAATGAATGGGCCTTTTTTAATACTACGTGCCATTATCTATTTTCTCCTTTCCTATTTACCATTACGTCTTCTGACGATTAATTTATTACTTGCTTTTTTAGTATCTCTAGTCTTGACACCAAGAGCACGTTTACCCCAAGGTGTTCTAGGAGCATCACGTCCAACAGGACATTTACCTTCACCACCACCATGTGGGTGATCATTAGGGTTCATAACAGAACCACGAACTGTAGGACGAACGCCTAACCATCTTGATTTACCAGCTTTACCAAAGTTAACTAAGTTCCAATCTTCATTACCAACTGCACCAATAGTTGCACGGCATGTACTAAGAACTTTTCTAACTTCGCCAGAAGCCAAACGTAAAATTGTATATTTACCTTCTCTACCAAGAACTTGAGCAGAAGTTCCAGCAGCACGGCACATTTGTCCACCTTTACCAGGTGCAAGTTCAACGCTATGAACTAATGTACCTTCAGGAATATTTGCAAGTTGCATTGCATTACCTGTTTTAATATCACAAGCATCTCCTGAAACAATCTTATCTCCAACTTTTAATCCTTGTGGAGCGATAATGTATCTTTTTTCTCCATCAAGATAATTGATTAAGCAGATATTTGCATTTCTGTTTGGATCGTATTCAACAGTTGCTACAGTACCTAAGATATCATCTTTATTTCTCTTGAAATCAATGATTCTGTACTTTCTTTTATGTCCACCTCCGATATGGCGTGTTGTGATGCAACCATTATTGTTACGACCACCTGTTTTCTTAATAGAAACTAACAAGCTTTTTTCAGGAGTGGAAGTTGTAATTTCACTAAATGTGGAATTCGTCATATGACGGCGACTTGGAGTCGTTGGTTTATAACCTCTTATTGACATATTTTTTCTCCTATATTTATCTTATATAATATAAACTCAATTATTTAGCAGCATCTTGTGCCATTAAATTTAAGTTTTCTTCTGGAGATAAAGTAACGATTGCTTTCTTATAGCCTGAAACTTTACCTTCATAACGTCCAACTCTTTTAGCTTTTGCACGGACGTTAACAATATTTACATCAACAACTTTTACATTGAAGATTGATTCAAAAGCAATTTTAACTTCTGTTTTATTTGCTTTTGGTGAAACTTTAACAGTAACTTTGTTTTCTTCTTGTTGAAGTTTCATTGTTTTTTCAGTAACAACTGGAGCAATAATAACATCTAATGCTTTGAGTGTTGGAGCAGCAAATTTTCTTTCTGCAACTACTTCAACTTCTTTTTCTTTTGCCATTATTTAAGTCCTCCTTCTACTGCTTTAGCAGCATCTACTGTCATAACTAATTTTGTAGCATTAATTAAATCATAGACACTGACATTATTTGCAAGAACAACTTTAACGAATGAAACGTTTCTTGCTGCTCTAGTAAATTCTTCGTTTTCTTCTGCTAAAACAACTAATGCTTTAGAATCAACTTTTAAAGCTTCTAATGTTTTAACAACTTCTTTTGTTTTTGTAGAAGTTAAATTTTCTACTAAAACAATATTCTTTTCATTTGCTTTAATTGATAAAGCGGATTTTAATGCAAGAGCATGTGATTTCTTGTTCATTTTTAATTTGAAATTTTGGTTTCCGATTGGTCCGAAGACTGTTCCACCACCAACCCAAATTGGTGAACGGCTTGATCCAGCTCTAGCTCTACCAGTACCTTTTTGTCTCCATGGTTTTTTACCACCACCACGGACTTCAGCTCTGGTTTTTGTTTTTGCAGTCGCTTGTCTTTTGTTTGCTTGATAAACTTGGACTGCATCGAACATGACTTGTGTATTTGGTTCAATTCCGAATACATCGCCATTTAAATTAACTTTCTTTTCTAATTCTTCACCATTTTGGTTAAGAACTACCATGCTAATTCTTTTTGCCATATTTAATTCTCCTTTCCAAGTTATTCAGCTTTTGGTGCGCTGTAATTGACTAATTCTTTAATATTTGGTTTTACTAATGAAGCTTTTGCAGCACTCTTTAATACAACGATTGATTTCTTTGGTCCAGGAACTGCGCCTTTAACTAAGATTGCATTGTGTTCAGCATCAACTGAAACAATTCTTAAATTTTGAATTGTAACTCTTTCATTACCTTCATGACCAGCTGATTTCTTTCCTGGGTGAACTCTGTTGTTTGTTCTACCATTTGTAGCAAATGATCCAGAACCTCTGTGGTATCCAGAACCATGTCCTTTAGGTCCGATTGTGTAACCATATCTTTGAATTGCACCTAAGAATCCACGACCTTTACTTGTACCAACTACATCAATAACATCATTTGCAGCAAAGATATCACATTTGATTTCATCGCCAACATTATATTGAGTATCTGTTGCAATTTCTTTTAAGACATATTTAGGTGAGCAATTAGCTTTTTTAAATTGTCCTAATTCTGGTTTTGTACAACGAACTTCTTTTTTGTCTTCATAACCAACTTGAATTGCGTTGTAACCATCTTTTTCCATTGTTTTTACTTGTGTAACAACATTAGGTAAGACTTCAATGACGGTAACAGGATACATTGTTCCATCTTGAGCGAAAACTTGAGTCATACCCATTTTTCTTCCTACGATTGATTTCATAGTATTCTGCTCCTTTCTTATAATTTGATTTCGATATCAACACCACTTGGTAAATCTAAGTGAGTTAATGTATCGATTGTTTGTTTGTTTGGATTAACGATATCGATTAATCTCTTGTGAGTTCTAATCTCGAATTGTTCACGAGCATCTTTATATTTGTGAACTGCTCTTAAAATTGTATAGACTTGTTTCTCTGTTGGTAGAGGGATTGGTCCAACAACTGTTGCTCCAGAATTCTTAACAGCAGCAATGATTTTCTCAACTGAAACATCAAGAATACGATAATCATAAGCTTTTAAGCGAATTCTGATTTTTTTACTTGCCATTTTAATTTCCTCCTTGTCTAAATCTGGCTAGACATTCCACTCGATGTAAGTGACCTAAACTTCCTGTTGACAACGGACATCCGTGTTTAGCAATCTTACACGTCAACGTGGTGACTATAATAGGCGTCAACCTTTTAAAGGTTACTATATAGGAAAGTAGTTGTCAACAATTTATTTGCATTTTTTTCATTTTGTTTTGTTTATATTGATATTGACGCGCGTACACGCGTATTATTGACAACACTTCTCCGTGTTTCTTTTTATTTAGGTTTTATCTTTAAAATTTAGTATAAATAATAAAATATTGTCAAAAACATTCTTATAGATTATCATAATTATACTTGAGGATTTTAAAATGAAAGCAAAAAATGAATTACTTACCTTTTTAATTTTAAGTGCTGCAATATTCACATCTTGTCAAAAAGATCCTATCAAATATTCTTATTCTTTAGATACATCAATCTTCTCTGATTATGTTGAAAATCAATATTGTAGAACTAATATCAGTGCTTTAAATGATGAAAATTATCCTATTCTTGCTCAAATAAAACCTGTTTCAGCTTATGTTGATTTAGAAAGAAAAGAAGGCACTAATGTTAATCCATTTAACACAAATGTTCTTTATACTAGATATGCTAAAGAAAAATTAACTTCAACTAAAGTCATTAATTCTATTGAAAACATTTTAGGAGAATATACTGCTACAACACATTATTTATTTGATAGACATTATTATTATTTTGATGAAGATAATAATCTTATACCAAACTTAAAAGTTATTAATGATAGTTATGGAACAAATCAATGGATTAACATTGATACGCGTTTATATCAAATACTAAAAGAATCAATCGAATTATCTAAATTTAGTGATGGTAAATTCAATATTTTTGTAGGTGAGCTTTCTGATTTATGGGATAGCTATATTTCTAATAATAGCGTTAAGTATGGTGATAAAGAAGATAGTTATAAATATAATGAAGACCCAACAAGTGAAGAAGTAAATAAATGCCTAAGTGAAACACCACAAGTTGAAGATTTAGATACTATTTTAGAATTCAAAGAAAATTTAAATAATGATAAATATCCATATCAAGTAAAGTTCAATAAATATAAAAATGCTGATAAAGTTTCTATTACTCTTGGCGGTATTGGAAAAGGATATTTAACTGAAAATTTATATCAAAGATATAAAGATAACGATTTAACTTATGGAATGGTTAATGCCGGAACTTCATCAATGGTCTTTTTTGGAGATAGAGTTTTTTCTGATAATTGGTCAATTGCTTTATCAAATCCTTATGGAGTTTATTATCAATATTTAGGAAAAGTAAAACTTGATAATAAAAAATATGCTGTTTCAACTTCAGGAGCGCAAGTAAATTTTTATTATAAGCAAATAGGTGATAATATTGTTTTAAGAAATCATATTATTGATCCTACTACAGGTTATCCTAATGATTACTATAACCAAATATTATTAATTTCTAATACAATTTCTTCTACTAAAATGGATGCTTTATCAACCATCTTATCTAATTGTTCATTTAATGAAATAAAAAAATATGTAACTAATATAAGAAACGATAATAATTTCGGTGATTTAGAATTTGTTTTCTTTAAAAAAGATAACCCAACTAAAGAAGAAAAAGTCGATGTTTACCTTTCAAAAGGTATTCAAAAAAATAAATTATTTACAAAAAGTAATCCAACTGATTGCAAAGTTATTTATCATAATTTAGACTATTAATTATTATGAGAATAGAAAGTAAAAAAACATTCGCTTTAGATTGGAATAAAGTTGATATAATTGTCATTATTTCAACCATTTTAATATCTTTATTTTTTACACTTTTTATTTATTTATTTCCTAGTAATAATGATAACGCTAAAGTAGAAGTTTATTATGATAACAAAGTCATTTATAGAACCGATTTAACGCCTTCTAAAGATGATTTAGATCCTAGATATATAATTTTATTCAAAGAAGAAATATCAACTAAATATGACGAAATATACCCTACTACAAATGAAAGAAAATTTGCCAATAATTCATTGTTATTAGACGATTTAATAATTGAAATCAATGATAAAAAAGTAAGTATTGTTAAAGAAACATCTCCTAACCATATTTGCTCAAACCAAGGTTCTATTTCTAATCCAAATAATCCACCTTTAGTTTGCATGCCAAATTATGTAAGAATAAAAATTGTTAATTCATCAACTTCTCCTGATGATGATATAATCGTGTAGGTACTAATTATGAGAAACAATAAAATAAAAAAATTAACAACCTTAGCGATGTTTCTTGCTTTAGCAACATTATTAAATTATGTAGAATCTTTAGTCCCATTATTTGTATCTTTTCCAGGTGTAAAACTAGGTTTAGCCAATACAGTAAATTTAGTTGTTCTATATTATTATGGAAGAAAAGAATACTTTTCTATTGGAATATTAAGAGTATTACTAGTAGGCGTTATGTTTAATGGCTTATTTTCAAATTCATTTTTATTATCATTATCAGGATTTTTATTATCTTCAATTATGGTAATAGCATTTAGTTTTATAAAAAAGATATCAATATATACCCTTAGTACTATATCCGCTATATTTCATTGTCTAGGGCAAATATTATGCGCAATGATAATCATAGAAAAAGGTATGATTCTATATTTACCAATTATTTTATTATCAAGTATTATTTCAAGTGTTTTTATTGCTATAATTTCATCATTAGTTATAAAAAAGCTAAATAGAATTTAATAAATTAAATTAGAATTAAACTAATTAAATAAACTTTTATCGATTTTGTTTACATTTTAATTTATTAAGCTATAATATAATTGATTTTATTCAAGGAGGATATATTTATTTATGAATAAAAAATTAAAAGTATTACCTATCTTAGCAATGGGATTAATGCTTGTAGCATGTAATGGTGGAACATCATCTTCATCAAAACCTACACCAAAAAATGACGACGTTAATTTCACTCTTAAAGTAGGATCTTATGTGGCTATGGCTGGTGAAGATAATCCAAATACTATTGAAGTTAGTACAGCTGCAGTCATTTTAAATGGAGAAAACAAAATTGTAAGTTCTTATTTTGATGTTTTACAAGCACCTTTCACAATTACTTCAAAAACAGACACAGAGACTAAAAAAGTAACTTATACACTTGCATTAGACCAAACAAAAAATTCAACAAAAGATGCTGGTGATAAAGTAATTGAAACAAAACAAGAATTAAAAGATAGATACGGAATGTCTGCTATTGGTAAAACAGAGTGGAATAAACAAGCTAATGCTTTTTCAGGATACATCAATGGTAAAACAATCGAAGAAGCAGCTTCTGCAAACTATAAAAACCCACATAACAGCAGCGGTACAGTTGTAATTGAAGGTTGCACTATGAGCCAAACAAACTTTACAACAGCTTTAAAAGTTATTACAGATACAAAAACATTCAAAGCTCCTGCAAACACAGTAAGCGCTGGTTTAGGTTATAAAGTTTCTGCATTATCAGCAGATAACGTTTTAACAGTTACATTAGCAGGTTCTGCAACAGATAAAGATGGAAAAATTTATGAAACATCAATCAATGCATATCAAATACCATTAATGGTAAGCTCAACCGATGCAACAAAAATAGCTTATAATCCAATCAATTCAAAAAATCAATCATATGCTCAATTAAAGGCAGAAAACTTCAAAGATCACACAACTGCTTCTGCAGATAATAAATATTACACAGAAGTTCTTTCAAAACGTGAATTAAAAGAAAAATATGCAATGAAAGAAAATACTGAAGAAGCACAAAAGATGGAATGGTACAATCAAGCAAATAACTTTGCAAGATATGCAAAAGGTAAAATTGCAAGTGAAATTGCTGGCAAATCATATAAATCAAACCACAATCCTAAGGGTACAGTTGAAGTTGCAGGTTGCACAATCACTATGGAAGACTTTGCAACAGCTATTTCTAAATCAGCTACAAATAAATCTGGTTTAAAAGCAAAATAAAAATAGACTATTAAGTCTATCCTATATAAGGTGTAAAATTTATTTACACCTTTTTATTTGTCTATTTTTTCTAAATATTTTTGATATGAATATATACATCCACAATATTCTTGGTTATAGAGATTATATTTTTTTCTTAGTTCTATTGATTTATCTATTCCTTGTTTCTTTTTGAAGTCTGAATAGAAATATTTTGTTCTGTATTTATGAGATAATTTTTCTCCTATTTCGTTTAGAACATAAGAATTTTTTTGTCTTGATATAGTCATAACAGTAGTGAAATAATCATAATTATGTTCATCAGCGTATTTATAGGTTATTTCCATTCGTTTTTCATAACATAGTTTACATCTATTACCACCTTCATAATCGTCTTTATATGGCTCTAAATCTTTGTTATATGAAGTGTTATCATATTCAAATTCAATTATTTCTACATCTTGAGAATGTTCTTTGTTAAATATTTCTACATATTTTTTTAATTCATTTAATCTTCGATAATATTCACTACTCGGATATATATTTGAGTTACAATATAATATTTTTATTTGAAAATAAGGTGCAAGAAAAAGTAATGGAAATGTTGAACATGGTCCACAGCAAACATGTATTCCTAAAATAGGTTTTTTATTTAATTTTTTTATATTTTCTATTTCTTCAATAGATTTATCATAATATAATGTTTTTTTATTATTCATGGATAAACATTGCATCTCCAAAAGAGAAGAAACGATATTTTTCTTTAACTGCTTCGTTATATGCTTTTAAAATAAATTCTTTACCTGCTAAAGCAGAAACAAGCATAATTAAAGTAGATTTAGGTAAATGGAAATTAGTAATTAAAGCATCAATAGCTTCATATTTATATCCTGGATAAATAAAGATATTTGTTGATTCTTTAGTTGCAACAAATTTACCATATTTTTTATATATAGCTTCTAAAGTTCTAGTAGAAGTAGTACCTATTGCAATAATTCTTCTTTTTTCTTCTTTTGCTTTATTTAATTTGTCCGCTACTTCTTGAGTCATTTCAAATTCTTCTGAATGCATATGATGTTCAAGAATATTATTAGTTTTTACTGGTCTAAATGTTCCTAATCCAATATGTAAAGTAACATCTAAAACTTCTATACCTTTTTGTTTTATTTTATCAAATAATTCATTAGTAAAATGAAATCCTGCTGTTGGTGCAGCTGCTGAACCTTCAACTTTAGCGTATACTGTTTGATATCTAGAATTATCTTCACATTGTTTATGAATATAAGGTGGTAAAGGCATTTTGCCTAATTTATCTAATATTTCAAACAAAATACCATTATAAACAAGTTCCATCATTCTAATGCCTTCATCACGAACTTCTTTACAAATAGCTTTTAATTCTCCATTACCAAAATCGATAACTGTACCAACTTTAATAACTTTAGCGTTACCACATAAGCATTCATAAAGATTATTTCCATGATCTTTTAATAATAAAACCTCTACATGGGCTCCTGTATTTTCTTTAATTCCAAATAATCTAGCAGGAATAACTTTAGAATTATTTCTTACTAAAACATCACCTTCATGTAAATAATCAATAATATCATAAAACATTTTATGTTCTATGGTTTTTTTTGTGGTATCTAAAACCATCAAGCGAGAATGATCTCTTTGTTCACTAGGAGATTGTGCGATTAGTTCTTCAGGTAAATAAAAATCAAATTGATCTACACTATAATCCATAATTAAAATCCTTTTTCATTATTAAATTTCTTTAAGAAATCTTCTTTAAAATCACCAAATCTATCTTCTTGAATAGCAATTCTAGCTTCTTCCATCATGTGAATTAAAAATCTAATATTATGTATTGAAAGAAGTCTTTTACCAAATGTTTCATCACATTTATATAAATGTCTTAAATAAGCTTTAGTATAATGCTTACAACAATAACAATCACAATTTGGATCTAAAGGAGTAAAATCTCTTTCATATTTTTTATCACGAATATTAACTCTACCTAAGCTAGTCATAAGAGCACCATGACGAGCAATTCTAGTTGGTAAAACACAATCAAACATATCTACGCCTTGACTAATTCCTTCTAAAATTGCATCAACTGAACCTACACCCATTAAATATCTAGGTTTATCAAAAGGCAAATACGGAGTAGTATCGCGAATCATTTTAAACATGACATCTTTAGGTTCACCAATTGATGTTCCTCCAATTGAATAACCAGGAAAGTCTAATTTAGATAATTCTTCAGCACAATATTTTCTTAAATCTGCAAATTCTCCACCTTGAACTATACCAAATAAAGCTTGATCTTCCCTAGTATGAGCATCTTTACATCTTTTAGCCCAACGAATAGTTCTTTCAACTGAGTCTTTCATATATTTATAATCAGCTGGGTAATGCACACATTCATCAAGAGGCATAATAATGTCTGGCCCTAATTTTTCTTCAATCTCCATTACTCTTTCTGGAGAAAAGAATAACTTATCACCATTTAGATGAGATTTAAATTCTACGCCTTTTTCAGTAATTTTTCTTTTTTCTGCTAATGAAAAAACTTGGAATCCTCCTGAATCTGTTAAAATAGGTCCATCCCAATTCATGAATTTATGTAATCCACCTGCTTCTTGAACAATATCTTCACCAGGTCTAATAGATAAATGATATGTATTAGCTAAAATAATTCCTGCTCCACATTCATGTAATTCTTCAGGAGATAAAGTTTTAACAGTTGCTAAAGTTCCTACTGGCATAAAAATAGGAACTTCTACATTACCATGAGGAGTGTGCAAAATACCATATCTAGCACCTGTTTGTTTATCAATATGTTTAATTTCTAAATAAAAATCTTTCATTTCTTTTCACCAAATTCTAAATAATCTTCTATTTTCCAAGCAGGATTTGCTGATAAAGATAAATCAGCAAAAACTCCTTTATTATATAAATAACTACCAACTTTTGCTATCATTGCAGCATTATCAGTAGTGCACCAAATAGGTGGAATTACTACTTCAACATCATGATCTTTTAATCTTCTTTGCACTTCTTCTCTTAAATAAGAATTTGCAGAGACACCACCTGCTAAAACAACTTGTTTTATATTATATTTTTCTACAGCAGGTAAAGCTTTATCAAGTAAATAATTAATTGCCGTTGTTTGAAATGAACAAGCTAAATCTTGAACATTAATTTCTCTATTATTATTTTTTTCTTTAGTTACTAAATTAATAACAGCAGTTTTAAGACCAGAAAAAGAATAATCAAATTCGCCTTCAGTATGAGGCATAGGTAATTTATAAACTGGTTTTCCTTTTTTAGCTTCTCTATCAATAGCTACTCCTCCTGGATATGGTAAACCTACTACTCTAGCCACTTTATCAAAAGCTTCACCGATTGCATCATCTTGTGTTTCGCCAATAATTTCAAAAGATAAATGTTCTTTTAATAAAACAAGTTCTGTATTTCCACCTGAAACAACAATTGCTAAACATGGAAATTTTAATGGTGTTACATATTCATTCGCATATATATGTCCTGCTAAATGATGAACTGGAATTAAAGGGACATTTAATGAAAGAGCTAAAGTTTTTGCACATTGCAAACCAACATGAAGCGCACCTATTAATCCAGGTCCACTAGTAATGGCAATAGCAGTAATATCTTCTTTATTAATTTTTGCTGTTTCTAATGCTTCTTGCAAAACAAATCCAATATTTTCTACATGCAATCTTGAAGCAATTTCTGGCATAACTCCACCATATTTTTGATGAACTGGAATTTGAGTAGAAACAACATTAGCTAATAATTCTTGATTATTTTTTAATATTGCTATCGCTGTTTCATCACAACTTGATTCAATAGCTAAAATAATTTCATCTTTCATATACGTCTCCTATACTTCTAATCATATAATAACAATCTTCACCATCAGAATAATATTCTTTTTTAGTTAAGATAATTTTAAAATCGTTCTTTTTATATAAATTAATAGCGTTAATATTACTAACCCTTACTTCTAAAGAAGTTGATAAACAATTCTTTTTATCAATGGTTTTTAAACATCTTTTTAAAAGTTTATCTCCTAAACCTTTATTAGTATATTCTTTTTTGATACATATTTTAGCAATAGTAGCTTGCTCAAACATAATCCAAAAATCAATATATCCAATAACTTCTTCTTTATCTTTTAATAAATAAATTATACTAAATTTATTATCTTTAAATTCATTTTCCCATTGAGATACTGTCCATGCATCAGTAGTAAAATTATTTTTTTCTATTTCAAAAATAGATAAAGCATCTTTTATATTAGCTCTTATTATTCTCATAATTATCTTTTAAATATACTGGTTTAATTGCTTTAGCATCTTCAGTAGGTGAAGTAATTAAGCTATAAGAAAATAAACCATCAACTACATCTGAAGCAACACCAATATCTAAATTTAAATATTTAAGATTACCTTTTAAAGTAAATCCTTTATCAACATAAGGAGAAATAAAATCCATTAATTCATCATTATTAATAATTTTATCATCAATAACTTTTTGTCCATTTTCATAAATACCTATATAACTTCTATTACTTCTTGCATTCATTAAAGCAATATATTTTTCATCATGATTACCCATAATTTGCAATGAAGATAAAGGTATAACTTTCGCTTTATTAATAACTGCAAGAGTTTTAGCAATAGTTAAAGGGATTCTTATACCAGTATAAGAACCAGGTCCAATTCCTAAAGCAATAGTTGAGATGTCATTAATATTAATACCTAATGTTTCCATTGCAAGTTTAATTTCTGGAATCATATATTCAGATTGTCTTTGCCAAGCATAAAAAGACTTTTTATAAACTAAATTAGAATCTTTACTAACACCAATAGATAAATTAGTATCAGAACAATCTATCAACAAAGTATAGCTCATTTCATTTCACCTTTTAAACTTTCTAAAGAAGTAAAAATTTCATTATATTTTTTTTCATCACTAGAAATTTTAAATTTTCTGGAATTGCTAGACATAATTTCAATTTCAATTTTTAAAGGTTCAAAAACATATTCAGGTATAAATTTTGCCCATTCAATTAAACATACTCCATCACCTTCAATAACTTCTTCTAAACCAATATCCATATTTATATGATCTTCAAGACGATAAGCATCAATATGATATAAAGGTAATGAGCCACTGAAATAACATTTTAAAATATTAAAAGTTGGGCTATTTACTTTTTCTTTAACTCCTAACGCTAATGCAACACTTTGAGTAAAAGTAGTTTTACCTGCACCTAAATCTCCATCTAAAGTAATTACTGCTCCTTTAAATAAATTTTTAGCAATTGCAAAAGCAATTTTTTGAGTATCTAATAAGCTATGACTAATAATTTCAATTTTCATTTTTACCTCAATTCTTATAAAAGAATAACATATTTAAAGGTAAAATATAATATTTTTCATACAATTAAGAAAGTATTAACCGCTTTTATTTAAAGATATTCATTAATTTATCAATAAAATGTTTATTACAATAATAAAAAACTTGTTTTCCTTCTTTTTTAAAACTAACAATATTATTCTCATACAAAATTGCTAAATGATAAGATAAAGTTGATTGAGAAATATTAACCATCTGTAATAATTCTTTTACATAATAAGTTTCTTCATTATATAAAACATGAACAAGTTTTAATCTTGTTTCATCACCTAAAGCATAAAATAGTTGACTTAATTTTTTGTAATCCATTTTTGTTACCTCTTTTTTAGTCTTTACTTTTTTTATTTTTTTTATAAATAAATCGCTTATTTTTATATACTAAGAAAATTATAACTTGCATTAAATATATATTTTTATTTACAATAGTAATGCGAGTGAATTTTAATTATGAAAAAAATCTTAAAAATTCTAATTTCTATAATTTCATTATTATTTATTTCTTATTTTGGATCTATTGTTGCAATATGTGTATCTAATAATGAATCTGAATTCTATGGAATGGTCAATAATGATGGATACGGTCATTTTGATTTTACTGGCTATAAAATGGAAAATGAAAGAATCTATGTTGGTCAGCATGGCAATGTAGAATTTTATTATAATAAATGGATTCAAACAGATAATCAAAAAAATATTACCCCCCCCATTACATAAATCTACCTAGATATTGGACTGGTCTAGAAATTGATGGACAAGTTTTACCTAGAGATGGATATGCTTCTTATAGAATTGTTACTTATAATTTAAAACCAGGTATTTCTATTAGTTCTTCTTTCATGAGAATGCCATCAAAAATATTTTTTAATGGTGTTTTAGCGTATGAAATAGGCACTCCAACTAAACAAAAACAAAGTGCAGGAGTTCCTTTAGAAGGCAAAACATATCCTTATATTGTACCAGAAGATGGTATTGTTGAAGTTATTATTGAGGTTGGAAATTGTGGTATTGGTGGTATTAGAACAATGCCAGGTTTTACATTAACTAGTAATTTACCATATCCTTATGCAATATTTTTAGATCAATATAACATGGCTTTTGCCGCCATAATGGTTGTTATTTTTTTGTTTTCATTTTTATCTTTTGCTTTACCAAAAACAAATAATGGTTTAGTAATGATGGTATGTTCTTTTTTCTTGATTTATATTACTAGTGTTGATACACCATTTTATATTAAAGAATTAGGTTTTAATTATCGCAATAGTGTACTTGATATGATGTTAAACGCTATTAGTATTTTTATTACTTGTATAACATATAGTTTTTATTTAAATAAACAAAAAATTATTAAATTTAATAAGCCTAAATTAATTATTTATTCTTTATTAGGTATTTTATTCTTAGTAAGTTTTCCTTTTACATATAATACTTATTATGCTTTTATATCTTATAGTTTCATTTCTTTAGTAGCTATTGATATTATTATAAATGCTTTAATAACATATATAAAAAAAGATAATGCAGTTAATTTATTAAATTTATTATGTGTAGGTTCATTTTATTCATTATTAAATTTTTCAATGATTGGTTCGACCGGTATTTTGATTTTTGATTTAACAACCTTTTATCAGACTATTTCATTATTCTTAATAATATTTTTTATGATTGTTTATTTAATTAATATTAATAGCATAAAAAAAGAAGTAATTAAAAATAATGAGCTTCAAGAACAAATTAGTTTATTATATTCGCGTTCTTTAATTAATTGCATGAATATTGATGAAATAAATAATGGTCTATCTACTATAAAAACAGAATTTGAAAAATGTAATGAAGATGGAATGCAGGCTACTTATTTATTTTCTACATCTTTAAGAAATGAAATTAATGGTCTTGATTATTATTTATTACCATTTGATGTTGAAAGTAAAAAATTATTAGACAAAATAGCTTTTAAAAATATTGAAACTAAAAAAAATCTTAATGTAATTTTTGATATTGAAGAAACAAATTATTTAATTCCATCTACTTTTTTTAGTGAAATAATTGATGAAATATATTGTAATATTAATAATAATCAAGATGTTTTTATTACTTTAACTAAAAATAAAAATATACATTTAGAAATACAAGTCAATTCTTATAGAAAAAATGTACTTTCATTAATTGATAATTTAAAAGAAAGATTGAACTTATTAAATTGGAATTTATCCATAAAAGAAAATAGCAATTCAACTATATATGAATTAGAAAGTAGGTAAATATGAATAAAGATTTAATGATTATTATTGTTGATGATGAATTAGAAGCATTAACACACTTTTTATATCAAGTAGTAGAAGAAAAAAATATTTGTTATAAATTTTTTAATACAAATCCTCTTGAAGCAATTGATTATGTAAAAAAACATGCAGTAGATGCAGCATATTTAGATATAAGAATGGCTACAATTAATGGTTTAGATTTAGCAAGAGAATTAATTAAAGTTAATCCAAGTATTAAAATTATTTTTATAACTGCTTTTTCTTTTGATGAAAAACAAATAAAAGAAGAATTTAAAAATAATCTAGTTGATTTTGTTTATAAACCTTTTAATTATGAAAGAATTAAAAAATCATTTATTTTATTAGGAATAGAAAAACACATTCTCACATTTCAAACATTTGGAGAATTTAATTTCTTAGTTGATAATCACCATGTTAATTTTGTTTCCAAAAAGAGTGAAGAATTATTAGCCCTTATTTTAACTTTTGAAGGTAAACTTTTAACTATGGAAACTGCTATTAGCTTATTATGGCCATTTAAAGAATTAGATTTAGCTAAAAGATTATATCGCGATTCTGTTTATAAATTAAGGCAAAAATTAAATGAATTTGGAATTGCTAATTTAGTAATTTTTCAAAGAGGTGCTACTAGATTAAATACAGATTTCACTACTATTAAATGTGATTATTGGAATTATTTAAATGATAAAGATGATCATTCATATAATGGTTATTTTTTAACTTCATATAGTTGGAATAAGCCAATAAAAGCTTTATTAGATAAAAAGAAGGATATCTTAGATGAAGAAATTTAGTGTTCCTTTTTTATATCTTATTTTCTTTATTTTATCTTTTTTTAATTGGTTTAATAATTTTTTAAATGATAAAAAAACTTTTCTTTTTGTTTTTTTTCTTGCTTGTGCTTTAGCTATCATGATTGTTGAAACAATTTTATTTAGAAAATTTACTTTTAAAAAATTTTTATCTTTAATATTTTTCATTTTGTTTATTTTATCTATTAAAGAAGCAAGAGGTGTTTTTATTTATTTAGATTTATCATTTTTAGAAAGATATTCTTTTTTATTTTTAACTTTATTTAATTTTTTTAACATAATTCAATATGATAAATGTGATTTAGTTAATATTGAATTATTATTAACAAGTATTTTTTATATTATTTTCCCTAATAATAGTCTTATTATTTCTATATATTTAATTTCTTATATAACATTAATTTTATTAAAAAAAGAATACACAAAAAGAAATATTCTTTTTACAACAAATATTTTATTTTCATTAATTAACATTTATCATCCTTTGTTTGGATATAATTTTTTATTCTGTAGTTTTTTATTATTTTATAGATATAGAAATATATATCATGAATATAAAGAATTAAATATTAAAGAAAATTTATATAATGAATTAAATCAAAAAATGAAAAAAATAAAAGAAGAAACTTTAAAAACTCAAATTAGGCCTCATTTTCTTTTTAATAGCTTAACAATGATTGATGTTTTGTATTTAAAAGATTATAAAAAAGGTGTTAGAGCTATTAATAAATTAAATGAATTGATGGATAAATCAAATAAAATTTTACAAAAAGAATATATATCTTTCCCTTTAGAATTAGATATTATTGATGATTATGTATCTTTAATGAATGAAAAAGAAAATAATCCTTTTGTAATAAAAAAAGAAATTAATATTAAAGATTTTGCTATACCTCCCCTTTCAATAGAACCTATTATTGAAAATTCAATTAAATATAGTAAAGTTAACACAAAAGAAAATGGCTATATTCTAATAAAAACATGTTTAATCGATGATAATATTAATATCATTATTAAAGATAATGGGATTGGTTTTGATCCAAATGTTATAAAAAATACTTCTATTGGTTTAAAAAATCTTATAAATAGATTTTCTTTATTAGAAAATGGTAATGTTATAATTTCATCTAAAAAGAATGAATATACAGAAGTAAATATTATATTTAAATAACAACCAATTAAAAAAATATAACTGCCAACTTAGTGCCAATATAAAGATGTTTAGTTGATAATTGTTTTTTGAGTGCATATCATCTTATTAATAATGGTCTTTGGAGGAAAAGCAAATGAAAGATTATAACTTAATAAAATATATCGGTAAAAAAATTGGTTATTGTAAAGAAGATAAGAAAGCAAATACAGTTCAAATTAACTTTACATATAAAGATGCACCATTTAGTGTTTTTTATGAATTTAAAAATAAAGTTGCTGTCAAAATGACTATTGCTTTAAATCAAATTTATGAAAGATATGGTAAATCAAAATATAATTCAGTTAAAGAATTTGCTAAAGCTTATACTGATAAATATTCTTTTTTTACAACATTCCATGGTGATGAAATTTATTTTCTTGAATCAGATTTAAGAAAGAATAAAGTTGATAATGTATTATCTGTTGGTTTAGCAAATTTACAAGTATTTACTTCAATAACAAATGAAGTTTTAAATCAAAATCTTGATACTTTTGATGAAACAGAAACAAAAGAATGGTATAGAAGCTATCTAAAAGATGAAAAGAAAACCGCTAAAAACTTTACAATCGGAAGTGCTATAACTTTTGCTGTTTCGTTTATTTTATGTATTATTTTTGGATCAGGTAATGTTGCATTTATATTCTTCTTATTATCTTTTGTAAGTTTTGTTTGTTTAGTATTATTTGGTGGCAAATTCTTATATTATTCAAAAAAAGTTAAATAATTAAAAAGTTATGACTGGAATTGTTTATTTTTTATTATTTTTATGGTCTATTGTTCAATCAATTGCTTTTTGGTTTCCAATGGTAATCATAATTGATGCTTTTAAAAATGCCCAATCTGGTGATGCGTTTTTATTTATTTTATTGTTTATAATTGTTAATTTTATTATTGGTTTCCTTTCAATTTTCATTTTAGGGCAATTCCATAGAGATGAGACAGAACATCATTTTCTTTTTAAAGCAATAACTAATGGATTGTGTGGTTCAGTAAGACTACCAATGCATATACTTATTCGTATTATTTTAATATTTGATGATGTCCCAATTGATTGGGGATGCTACGATAATGATAATTGGGTTTCAATTATTATTTATTCGGCAACATTATTAGATATAGAACCATCGTGGGGAGATTTCCCAGATAGAATAAATGATCATGATTCATCACCAAAATATATTAAAAAATTAAGAAATAATATTTCTAATACACCTAATCATGCATTAAAACCATTTGTAACAGAAAGTGATGGTAGATTGCATGGACCTAATGATGTATTAAATCAAGCTCGTTCAGTAGCAAAATATTGTTCAACTTATGTCGAAGAAAAGCAAAATAGAATTGATATTAATTTTGAAGCTCGTTTATCAGGAAATACAGTTTATTTTTATATCAATCTTAATAGAACAAAATTTAAAGGATTTTCTTCACAATATGATTTAGATAGTTATAATAATCAAGTTATGTCTTCACTAGATAGACAACAAGATCAAATTTTAGATTTAATGAATAAATATGCTGAAAAAAATGATTTAGATAGAGAATATTCAGTTGTTTTTGAAAAAGGAACTTGGAATATATAACTCAAAAAAGTTTACTTTTATTTGTTAAAAATTATAATCTAATAAATTTATATTAATACAAATTAACATTTTTTTATTATATATTTTTAAATTGTTGAAATCTAGCAACAAAATCTAATATATTAAAAAAAAGGAGCAAAAAATTATGCAAGATCTAAAAGAATTAGTTGGAAAAAAAGTTAAAGGGGCACGCGGAGAAGGTGTCATCACTGCAATCGATGTCAAAGGAAACATTGAAGTTAACTATGGCGGAAAAAAATTCAAACATCCTAGTTTTTCATTAGAAAAAGGAATGATAAAGCTTGTTGAAGATGTTCCAGCAAAAGAAGAAAGCAAATAATACATTTACGAAATAATTCTAAAATAGCTTTTAGAGTTTTTTTCAATAAAAAATGGTTTTAAAAAAATAATCTTAGTTAAATATCTTAAAAAGTTAAGTCTAATAGCTTAACTTTTTTTATGGAAAATTGTTTGGTTTACCGATATAATAATATTAGGTGATAACAATGGAATTTAATGAATTATTAATTAATAAAAATTTAACAATATATAAATTATCAAAAATTAGTAATATTGCAAAATCTACTCTCTTTGATATTGCATCAGGAAAAAGTAATATTTATGATTGTACTGGAAGAACTTTATTAAAATTATCTAAAGCATTAAATATTACAATAGAAGAATTATTAAATTTAGAATATGAAGAATATAATCCTTTTTATGAAGAAAATGTCCCTGATTTTTTAAAATATGATTTAAATCTTGTTAAAAAAGGAAGAAAAACTAAAGATTTATTATTAGATTGTTATTTAGATGAAACTAATAGTAGTATTAATGTTTGTGAAGTAGAAAATCTTATTTCTAAAGAACAAGCAAATTATCTAAGAAAAAAATTTTTATGGAGGTAATTCATGAATCTAGTAAATTTTAATCAATTTCAAGTAAGAAAAAAAACATATGGTGGAGCGAATGGAAATAAATTAAGTATTTGTATTGGTGATAGTCTATATATGTTAAAACTGCCTTCTCATGCAACCAAAAACAAAAATCTTTCTTACACTAATTCATGTATTTCTGAATATTTAGGTTCACATATTTTTAATATGATTGGGATAAAAGCTCAAGAAACAATTTTAGGAGAATATGAATATAATGGGGTAAAAAGAATTTCAGTTGCTTGTAAAGATTTTGAAGAAGATGGGTATGTATTAAAAGATTTTGCTTCAGTTAAAAACCAAATAATTGATTCAAAATCTAATGGATACGGAACTGATATTAATGAAATATTAGAAACAATAGAGCAACAATCATTAATTGATCCAGTCTTTTTATCTAATACATTTTGGGAAATGTTTGTTATAGATGCATTACTTGGTAATTGGGATAGACATAATGGAAACTGGGGATTTTTATATAATCAAGGAACAGATGACATAAAAATTGCTCCTATATTTGATTGTGGCTCATGCTTATTTCCACAAATTGATGATGATATTATTGATACAATAATGAAAGACAAATCACAATTAAATGCAAGAATTTTTAATTTTCCAACTTCTGCTTTATTATATAATGGGAAAAGAATTAATTATTATGATTTTATACAAAATCACGAATTTAAAGAATGCGATAATGCAATCATCAGAATAAAAAATAAAATTAATTTTGATGATATTAATCTTTTAATTGATGATATACCTTGCATTAGTGTTAAACATAAAAACTTTTTAAAATTAATTATTAAAAAGAGATTTGATGCTTATTTTAATTAAAAATTTTATTTATTAGGATTTACCATATTTCCTACATAAATAGGTACATCATTCACATCATAAATAATATAAATAAATGGTTTATTTAATTGTATATTATATCCATCTAATGTTGATTCAGCTTTATTTCCTGCTCCATAAGAAACTGATTTAATCATTGTGCCATCTTCAGAAAATGTTATTTCATTTTTTTGTTTAACTAATTGAAGATAAACACCCAAATTTTCATCATTAAAAATATTATTTAAACTATTTGCATTTTCATCAAAAGTATTTGGCATCATTTCTTTTAATATTTCAGTAAAATCAAGAGAATAATTATTTGAAAATTTAGGAAGCGATAAATTAATATATGCTTCTTTTTTTGTTGTTTGATCTAAATTAAATAAATTAATATCTTTAGTCAAAGAAAATATATCTTCATCATTTTTACTAATATAATATTTAATTTTGATATTATTTTTATAATAATCTGTTACTTCATAAAATTTATCTTGTTCATTAATTTCGCCTATATAAGAATGATTCATATAAGTAACTTTTTCATTACTATTATTAGAATAAAATGTATCTATATAATTATTTTCATCATTAAATATATGATACCAACGATTATTAAAATATAAAGTATTTATAAAATATATAACTGTATCATTATCATCTATTTCTAATTCTTCTTTTTTCATAAAATCTTTTTGATTTATTTTATTATCAATCCATTCAATTATTTTATCTTGATCATTTTTAAATGATAATTGATATGCTTCAATATAATAATCTTTTAATAAATTAATATATTCTTCATTATATTGAAAATCATTACTTAAAAATACTGAATTATACATTTGTATAGTTCCTTGTTCATTACAAAAATAATTATTTTTATATGTTTTAATTAAATCTTCTTTTCTTTTATTTTTATCTAATTTTAATAAATTATCAAATTCATTATTTATTTCTTCTTTAGTTGATGATAAAGATATATTATTCATTAAATAATATAGACTCATTGGTGAAAAAGAATAATTATCTTCTTTAAAAGATTTTCTATACATTTCATTAGAAAAATTATTAATTGCTTCTTTAAAATCATCACTTATTGATAAATTCTTAGTTTCTAAAGAAGGATAATTAATTTCATTTAATTTTTTAAATGAAGTGCTTTCCATAACTTGTTTTTCATTTATTGTAAAATTTCTTTTTATTAAACTACTTTTTGGCTTAAAATCAATCATTGATAAAAAAGGAATACTTAATATTACTAAAGGAGTAAGTATAGCTAAACATGTTAATGTAATTGCTAATTTATGAGATTTTTTATTAGGTTGAAGTTTTGAAGTATCAAAATTCAAATCTATATCTAATTTATTTTCTAAATCATTCTTTATTTCATTTTTAAGATTATTCATTGTCTTCTCCTTTATAATGCTTCTTTACTTTGTCTAATGTTCTTTTGTATTTAGAAGAAATAGAATCAATACTAACACCTTGTTCATTAGCAATATCTTTAAAAGTAAAATCATATAAAAATTTATAAATAATTAATTCTAATTCTTCTTCATTTAAATGTTCTTTAAATTTATCTATATATGTATTAAATTCATTTTTTTGATCAAAACAAGCAATTTCATTATCTAGTTGTTCATATTTATTATTTTTCTTTAATAAATTAATAGATAAATTTTTACAAGTAGTAAGTAAATAATATTTTATTTTCTTATAATTTCTTATTTTATTTTTATTAATAAAGAATTGCATGAAAGTTTCATTAGTAATATCTTTAGCATCTTCTTGATTTTTTAAAATATCAAAACTAACAAAATAAACAAGTAATTTATATTCTTGATAAATATCATTAAACGCTCTTTCCATGACTTGTTTTGAAGAAGATTTTAAATCTTTTAAATCTTTGTTAGTGATATCCATTTTTCTCTCCTTACATTAATAAGACAATTTTAAATAATTTTTTCGTTGGTTTATTTTAATTTTAGCAAAATTTAAAAAAAATTTAATTAGCTTTTTTGAAAGCGATTACAACTTACGCTTAATATTTACAAGAATACGCACATGTTTAAATTTTTTATAAATTTTTAATTTAATATAAATTTAGTTTTCTTAGGAGAACAATTTTATTTCATTATCATCAAGCAATTTTGTTAATTATTATTCGTTTGAAAATAAATTTTATAACAAAATAAGTCTTGATAACAAGGAGGAAAAATGAAACTAAAAACATCTAAATTAGCTTTATGCGTTTTATCTGCATTACTTTTAGTGGGTTGTAACACTACAACATCAAGTAATCAACCTACTACTTCTAGTCAAGAAACTACAAGTTCAGCTACAACAAGCAAGCCTCAATCTTCTATTACAAAAAATTTAACAGGTATTGAAATTAGTAAAATGCCTAAAAAAGTTAAATATGAAGAAGGCGACATTTTTGATAAATCAGGTTTAGAAGTTAAAGCAAAATATTCTGATAACAAAGATGAAATAATCAAAGATTACACTATCGATAAAGAAAAGACACCTTTAAAATTAGAAGATAAAGAAGTAATTGTTTCTTATAAAGGTTTCACTGCATCTATTAAAATTACAGTTATAGAAAAACATTATGATTTAACTATTGATTCATTAGGTGATCATATATTTGAAGCTGAAGATTTAGTCCCAGATGAAAAATGGATTATGAGAGATGATATGATTAGTCAAGGTCATACAAATTATGTAGTTGATTCAGCTGATTCAAGTAATGGAAAATCTATTGAAAGATATGACATTAATACTGTTATTACATTAGATTTCTATACAAATGAAGATATTACTTTAAAATTATCTGCAGTTGTTTCTAATTATGATGAAATTAATTTGAATGATTCAGTTGTTTTTAAAGTTGATGATACAACATTAGTATCCGATAATCCTACTCTTGGCCATAGAAATTCTAGTGATTGGTGGAATTGGAAAACTGCATTATTTAATGAAATTGATTTAACAAAAGGTAGCCATTCACTTACAATTAAAATGTACACCGCTAGACCTAATTTAGATTGTTTTAATTTCCATGTTAAAAAATATGGCGAAACAGTTGAAGAACATAAATTAACATCAATCTCTATTGATACAATGCCTACTAAAACTACTTACAATGTTGGAGAAGTTTTTGATCCAAAAGGTATGAAAATTAAATTAAATTATTCTGATTCTACTTATGAAATTAGTGAAGAATTCACATGTGATACCACAACTCCTTTAACAGAAGAAACAAAAAATGTTGAAGTAAAACATGGTGACCTTACCACTACTGTTTCTATTACTGTTATTAATAAAGGTGAAACAATTTCTGAATCAAAAGTTATTAAATTAGAAGCTGAAGACTTTGATAAAACAAATCTTCAAAATAATGGTAACGGATTTGTTGAAAATACAGATTTTGCAAGTGGTGGAAAATGTTTAGGTAATGGTACACATGGTACAATTGAATGGACTTATACATTAACTAAAGAAATGAAATTAGATATCTTAAGTGTAGTATGTAAATATGAAGATTATTTTGTTAAAGATTATTTCAAAATCTTTATTGATAATGTAGAAGTCTCTTTACAAAATCCTGAATTAAAGTTAGGAAGAACAGATGGTAATGATTGGTTTAATTTTAAAGAAGCAAATTATGTTCAACAAACATTACAAACTGGTACACATAAAATTAAAGTTCAAATCGGTACAGAAGATACAGCAGGTTGTAATACAGATTATATCCAATTTACATTTACTGAAATCTAAGGAGGAAATTAAATGAATAAAAAATTAAAATTAGGATTATTATCTACCCTTCTTTTAGTTGGTTGTAATGTTGTTACTCCCCCTTCAAGTAGTAGCAGCACTCCTTCAAATGGAGAATTTGATTATGAAGATCCTAAAACTAATATTGTTTCTGAATCAAGTCATTCTAGTAGTTCTTCTTCAACATCAACTCGTAAAGATAATTATGGTGATTTAGATATAGAAGTACTAACAACTGTAAATGATAATGGAACATTTTTAGTTGAAGCCGAAGATTGTGATACAAAAGGTTGTACATTACAAACTGGTTGTGTTGGATTTTTTGAATCAACATCATTTGCAAGTGGAAATATGTGTATTGCTTGTATTGCTGCTCCTTCAATTTTAGCTTTCTCTTTTGAATTAGAAAGTAGTTGTGATATTGAATTTATTACTGTCAGTGCTAAATATGAAAATCCTTGGAGTCTAGATCAAAACGTTTCTTATTATGTCGATAAGGATGGTAATAATTTTGTTCATACTTTATCTTCAAATGGTTATACAGATTTTGGCCATACAAATGAAAATCAATGGTACAATTTTAAAAGTGTTTCTTTAGGAAAATTATCTTTAAACCGTGGCACTCACACTATGTATATTCAAGTTAAAGGAGCTTTCCCAAATACTGATTGCTTCAAATTAATTGCAACTAATTTTGATAAATAGAAAGGATTAAATAAATGAAAAGAACAAGTGCAGTAGGTATTATTTCTACCGCAATTATGTTAACAGCTTTACTTACAGTAGGTAATGTTGTAGCTAGTGCGTATGGTGGAATTATAGATACATTCTTTAGCAAAAGTAATGTTATAATGGATGAACAAACTCAAAATGCTTTAACAAAAGGCAAAGATTTAGCTAAAGAAATTCAAGAAAATGGTACAGTTTTATTAGAAAACAAAAATAATACTTTACCTTTACAAAAAGCAGAAGGTCAAGAAAAATTAAGAGTTAATATTTTTGGCTGGGGAGGTAGTGATAATGGCTTCCTTTATCAAGGTGGTGGATCAAGTGAAGGTGGTTATTCTCTTGATAAAATTTCTTTATATAATGCTTTTAGAAATAATGGTTTTGAAATTAATGAAGAATTAGCTAGTGCTTATAATGGTTTACCTTATCGTAGAGAAGGTGCACCAGATCAAAACCAACATTCAATTTATTATCGTGCTTATGATCCTGATGAAAGTTTTTATACAGATTCTTTAATGAATAACGCTATTGAATTTTCTGATGTTGCTATTGTAGTCTTATCTAGAAGAGCAACAGAAGGTGATGATTTACCAAAAGTAAGTTATGACGAGAATGGAAATGCTGATTATTCAAGAAGATATTTATCATTATCTGCTAAAGAAACAATAATGTTAAGAAAGGTAACTAATAAATTTAATAATGTAATTGTTTTAGTTAATTCATCTGCTCCAATGGAATTAGGATTTGTTGATTATTATAAAATTGGTGCATGTTTATACATTGGTTATCCTGGATATTATGGTACAGAATCTATTGCCAAAATCATTTCAGGAGAGACTCAACCAAGTGGTCATTTAACTGATACAGTAGCATATGACCTTAGAACTGCTCCAAGTTATGTTAATGCAGGTCCTGATGCAACTCATGTTTATAATGGTAAAGGTGGTAGATATAATGATTATGCCGAAGATATTTATGTTGGCTATAAATGGTACGAAACTGCTAATACAGAAGGATATTTTGATAGTTGTGAATTAAATATTTATGGTAAAAATAGACGTGGATATGATGCAGTAGTTCAATATCCATTTGGATATGGTTTAACATATACAAACTTCTCATGGGATATTGAAGAAATAAAAGTTCAACATACTCTTGATGATGGATCTTTAACTGAAGCAACTAATTTACAAGAAAATCAAGCATTATTAGCTAACGATGTCATTACTTATAAAGTTTGGGTTGAAAATACTGGTTCAGTTCCAGGTAAAGATGTAGTTGGTTTATATTATAGTGCTCCTTATACTAAAGGTGGTATTGAAAAATCAAGTATTAATCTTGCTGATTTCCAAAAAACAGATTTATTAGAGCCTCAAAAAGGACAATATTTAAATTTAACTTGTAAAGCTTCACAAATGACAAGTTACGATACTTATGATCGTAATAATAATGGATTTATGGGTTATGAACTTGAAGCTGGTCAATATACTTTATCTTTAAGATCAGATGTTCATAATTTAAAATTAGATAAATTAAATCAACCAATGTCATATGATTATAAAGTACCTGAAGGTGGATATAAATATGCAACTGATGAAGTAACTGGTAATGAAGTAAAAAATAGATTTACTACTTACACTAATACTACTTCAGGAGCAAGTTCAACTTGTGATGAGCCTCAAACAAATTATGCTTTATCTATTGATGGTAATGATGATTCAGATGATTATGATCAAAATATTACATATTTAACTAGAGCTGACTTTGCTTCTACTTTCCCTCAAGTAACAGAAACTAGAACAATGTCTAATAATATGTTTAAAAATGTTTTCTTAGTACATAATCCATTTGTTGATCCTAATGATGAAATGCCTACAACATCTTCAACCTCTACTTCATGGACTCTAGATGACGTTAAAGGTTTAGCTTATGAAGATCCAAAGTGGCAAGAATTAATTGAACAATTAAGTGTTCAACAATTAGCAGATTTATGTGCTAATGGTGGATTTGGAACAATGGCAATTAATTCAATCAAGAAACCAAAATGTACAGATAGTGATGGTGGTACAGGATTTACTAGTGGTGTCTCTACTGGTGAAGATGGACATGCTATTAAATATCCAGCTGCTAATGTTTTAGCAGGTACATGGGATTGGAAAGAAGCATATAAGTGGGGCCATGCTGTTGGTGATGAAGGTCAAGCTTTAGGTATTCAAGGTTGGTATGCTCCTGGATGTAATGTGCATCGTTCTCCATTAGGTGGAAGAAACTTTGAGTATTTCTCTGAAGATGCATATATGTGTGGTGTTTTTGTTGCATATACTGTTAAAGGTTGTACTGAAAATGGCGTATATGCATATATGAAACATTTTGCAGGTAATGATACCGATGAAGGTCGAAATGGACAATTTAAGTGGATGACTGAACAATCATTAAGAGAAATTTGGGCTAAACCTGGTGAAATTGCTACAAAAGTTGGTGGTGCTAATGCAATGATGGCATCAGTCGATAGAGTTGGTGCAACTAGAGTTACTGGTTCTTATGCTTTGCTTGAAACTGTTTTAAGAGGTGAATGGGGCTTTAGAGGTTCTGTTATTACAGATTATTATCAAGGTGGTAATGTTAACGATTTAGATGAAGGTATTAGAGCAGGTAATGACTTAGCTTTATTGCCTGGTGGAACTCATACTGTATTTGATGAAGATAAAGGTACTTGGAGTGCAACTGGAGTTAAAGCTTTACAAAAATCAGCTCATAATATTCTCTTTACTTATATTGATACTGTAAATAGAACAGAAAAAGCTCAAAATATTGATTTTGGTAGTACTTCAGGAACTAGACAAACAACAAATGATGGTACTTGGTGGAGAGGTGTTTTAATTGGTGCTGATGTAATATTAGGTTTAGCAGTTATCGGCATGGTTACAACTAGTGTAGTATTAACTTGGGTTCTCCCACATAAAAAACTTACTAAACGCGAAGGAGAATAAATTCATGAAAATTAAATCAAATTTAAGATTATTTATCTTTCAATTAATTGCTTCTATATGCGCAATATTTACATTTGTCTTTACATTTGTAAAAGCATATTTTGAAGAATCAAAAGTAGATTTAAGTCTATTTGAAATGGCAATCGGTGTTGAAGATCGTTTACCTACTAATGGAATATTAATCTTTGGTTTTATTCTTATCGCTATTGGTATGATAGTAGCGATTGGATTAACTATTTTATTAATTATTAAAGATAGTAAAGATATTGAAAAAATACTTACTATTGGTGGTATTGTCAGTGGGTTATCTATCTTAATAGGTGGTATCTTACTTGCTTGTAGTATCTTTATTACTGGCTTAAACGAAACAAATTCTGCTTTAGGATTTACTCAAGGAAACTGGGGTATTAAAGCTGGTAACATCTTAGTTCCTGTATTTGCTTTAGTATCATTTATTTGTTCTTATCCAAGTGCATGTGTAATCTTACATAGAAAAGATCAAGAAGACAAACTTAAAAATTTATAAAATCTCAAAACTTGATAAAAAAGGAATTTAAAGTATAATAAGAGTATGGATATTTTATCCATGCTCTTTAAATGGTTATTATGATAAATATAGCAATAGTAGAAGATGAAAAAAATGAACAAGATTTCTTAATTAGTTCTTTTAAAAAATTAATGTTAGAAAAAGATATTAGTATTAATCTCAAGACATATAATTCTGGAGAAGAATTTTTATTTGATTTTGAATATAATAAATTTGATATTGTTTTAATGGATATTGATTTAGGACAAAATAAATTAAATGGACTAAATGTTTCTAAAAAAATGAGAGAAATTGATAATGATGTTATCTTAATTTTTATCACTAATTTAGCTCAATACGCAATAGATGGTTATACAGTTAAAGCTTATGATTATATCATTAAGCCATTCTCTTATTATGATTTTTGTTTAAAAATTAATGCCTTATTAAATAGTAATTTATTAGATAATTCTAAAAAAATTTTAGTTAAAAGTGAAGGAAGACAAATTATCTTACCTCTTAAACAAATATATTATATTGAAGTTAATAATCACACTTTGATTTATCATTCTTCAAAAGGAGATTTTGTTTCTATAGGTTCATTAGGTGAATTATCTAAGAGCTTAGCTCAAAATTATTTTTCTTTATGTAATTCTTGTTATTTAATTAATTTAAGATATGTGGAAACTATTTCTGGTTTTGATGTTATAGTGCATGGCACTACATTAGCTATTTCAAGACCTAAGAAAAAACAATTTATAAATGATTTGAATGAGTATTTAGGCTTATGATTGAACAGATATACCCTCTTAATAGTTTATTCTTTTATCGATTAATATTTATGGCTTGGCTAATTTTTGGTGAAGCCCTTTTTCTTTTTAAATTTGAAAGAAAAAAACATTTTTTAATAAAATTACCTTTAGTTTTATTATCATGTTTTATTTTTGCTTTAATCTTTCCAATCCCATCATCTAATTCATTTTATTCAATGATGATGTTTTTCTTAATGTTTTTATTCACTTATTTTGCTAGTTTTTTCTTATTTGAAGCTAATTGGAAAATACGCTTATTCTCTATGATTTGTGGATATACATGTGAACATATTGCTTATGAAACATATTTTTCTGTTATTAATTTGTTAAATATTAATAAAAATGGCTTATCTGGATTATATGATTATGGAACAATATCTTTATTTACCGGTTGGCAAGATATCTTAATATATTTCTTTTCTTATATTATTGTTTATTATCTTATCTTTATTATATTTGCCTTAAGATTAAATAAAAATAATTTTTATGAGGCAAAATATGATTTTAAATTTTTAGTAGTAGGATGTGTTTTTATTTTAAGTGATATTGTTATTAATAGTATTGTTTCTTGGTATAGCACCATTCATTTTGAGAATATTTATTTAGGTATAGTTGCATTAATTAATGTTTTATGTTGTTTTATTGGCTTATTTTATATTTTTGAAATGTTTTATTCTAACAATATTAAAAATCAAATGAAAATAATTGAGGAAATACAAAAAAAAGAAAGTAATCAATATAAGATTTCTAAAGAAACAATTGATATGATTAATATAAAATGTCACGATTTTAGACATCAAATAAGAGAATTTGGTGACAATCAAAAAATTGATAATGGAGCCATTAATAATTTAAATAAATTAATACGTATTTATGATTCTACTTACCATACAGAAAATGAAGCATTAAACGTTATATTAAATGAAAAAACATTATTATGTAACAATAAAAATATTCGTTTTACTTGTATAGTTGATGGTAATGCACTTAATTTCATTGAAAATGAAGATATATATTCTTTATTTGGTAATTTAATTGACAATTCAATTGAAGCAGTCAATCAATTAGATGATAATGAAAAAATAATTTCTTTAAAAATAAAACAAGTAGGTAATATTGTCTCTATTTCTATAAAAAATGGTTATAAAGGTAAAATACAAATGGAGAATAATTTACCTTTATCAAAAAAAGAAGATAATGTTCATCATGGTTTTGGCATGAAAAGTATCAAGATGGTATGTGAAAAATACAATGGAAATTTAAGACTAAATATTGAAAATAATATTTTTATTGTTACTATTCTTTTTATTAAAAGAAGTGACTAAAAGGTATTGAAATAATGAAATATTAAAAATGATTGTTAACAACAATATATAATTAAAACTTAAAAATATAGAATCTAATAAATCACATACAATAGCTGATTTCCCAACACTACTATGTTGCATTTAATTATTTAATTAACAAATTAACGTTTTTTTATTACATATTTTTAAATTGTTGAAATCTAGCAACAAAATCAAATATACTAAAAAAAAGGGAGCAAAAATTATGCAAGATCTAAAAGAATTAATTGGAAAAAAAGTTAAAGGAGCACGCGGAGAAGGTGTCATCACTGCAATCGATGTCAAAGGGAACATTGAAGTAAACTATGGCGGAAAAAAATTCAAGCATCCTAGTTTTTCATTAGAAAAAGGAATGATAAAGCTTGTTGAAGATGATCCAGCAAAAGAAGAAAGCAAATAATACATTTGCGAAGTAATTCTAAAATAGCTTTTAGAATTTTTTTCAATAAAAAGAGGTTTTTAAAAAATAATCTTAGTAAAACTCTTAGAAATTGTGGAGTAAAAAAATAATGATACGAGAAACAAATCGTATCTTTTTTGATACCTAAAAATATATTTTAATATTAACAAAACATCTACTAAAAATAATTTGAAATCATTTGAATATTTAGATTATTTATTAAATGAATTAGGACCACTTAATGAAAAAGATAAAATTTAGCTCTCTTAAATAAAAAGGATGCATAAGCATTTACACATACGCATCCTATTATTTTACGTTTTAGAGAATAATTAATTAAAAACTAACAATGTAACAATAAAACCATTTCTCTTAAAACTTTACAAGCTACTGCAGTAGAAACACCACTTGCATCATAATGAGGTGATAATTCAACAATATCTGCACCTACAATATTATGTAATCCTTTCATATCTAAGATAGCTTGTTGTAATTCTTTATAAGTAATTCCGCCTGCTTCAGGAGTTCCTGTACCAGGGAAAATTGATGGATCAAGAACATCTAAATCAATTGTAATATAGACTGGTTTATCTTTTAATGCTTCAATACATTTATCTAAGCCCACTAAATCGAATTTTCTTAAATGTGTATGTCCTTCATTAGCCCATTTAAATTCACTAGAATCACCAGAACGAATACCAAATTGATAAATTCTTCCATCACCTAATAAATCATAACATTTTCTTAAAACTGTCGCATGAGATAATTCTCTTCCTAAAAATTCTTCTCTTAAATCTGTATGAGCATCAAAATGAATTATATGTAAATCTGGATATTTTTTAATATATTCTCTTATTGTTCCTAAAGTAACTAAATGTTCTCCACCTATCATCATTGTTTTTTTATTATCATCAAGAATACATTTTGTTACTCTGCTAATTTCATCTAAATCTTTTTCAACATCACCCATAGGTAAATCTAAATCACCAATATCACATGTTTTAATATCTTTTAAATCCATATCAAAATATGGTGAATACCATTCTAAGCCAATAGAATCTTGTCTTATAGCAGGACCTGCAAATCTAGTTCCTGGTCTAAATGAACATGTTGCATCCATTGGTGAAGAAAATATTACAACATTAGATTCTTCATAAGTGTTATCACAACTTTGAAACACTGATAAATTTCTTTCAAAATGATTCATATTAAGTTAATCCTCCTTTTTAATATCTACAACTTTTATAAATCCTACATTTGAATCAGACATAATTGTACCTTTTGATCTTACATAATATTTATACATATCTATAATATTTTTAGTAATTCTTTCTCCAGGGATTAAAATTGGTATTCCTGGTGGATAAATCATTACACTTTCACAAGATATTTGTCCTTCTGCTGAAGAAATAGGTACTACTTTATATTGAGAAAAATAAGCTTGTCTGGGTGAAATTGCTAAATCAGCATAATCATAATTTAAGATTGGTACACGATGTCTTTTACCTTTTTGATAATATTTATTAGACATATCTTTAAACGCTTCTATAAGCTTATCGACATCATCTTTAGTAGAACCAATAGCTAAAATTGCTAATATTAAATAAGTTTCCGCTAATTCTAATTGAATATTATAATTTTTTCTTATTTCATAATACACTTGGAATCCAGACATTCTTAATCCATCAACTTTAATAACTAATCTAGTTTCATCAAAAGAAAATCTTCCTGTATTATCATTATCGCAATATGATTTATCTAAAACATGTATACCAGGTATTTTATTGAGATTATTTCTAGCATATTCTGCTAATTTTAAATTTTCTTTTAAAACTTTTTTACCTTCAAAAACCATATATTTTCTTGTTGCATCTAAAGAAGCAAGTAACAAATGAGAAGGTGAAGTTGATCCAAACATTGAATATGTTTTTCTAATTCTTTGATAATCCACTCTATTTCCTTTAATTAATAAAGCACTAGATTGAGTAAGAGAACCACAAGTTTTATGAATTGATAAAGAAGCAATATCTGCACCAGCTTGCATGCTTGATAAAGGCAATTCATTATTAAAATGTAAATGCGCTCCATGAGCTTCATCAACCATAACAATCATGTTTCTTTTATGTGCTTCTTCTACAATAGTTTTTAAATCAGAACACACTCCAAAATAAGTTGGATTAATAACAAATATAGCTGTAGCATCTAAATTGTTATCCATTGCATTAATATAATCTTCGACTTTAACACCATTACTAATACCATTTTCTGGATCAAAATCAGGCTCTACAAATACTGGTATTGCCCCTGAAACAATCAATGCATTAATAGCAGATTTATGAACATTTCTTGGTAAAATAATTTTTTCACCAGAATTAACACAACCCATAATCATTGTCATAATTCCAGAAGTGGTACCATTAATTAAAAATATTGCTTTATCAGCATCATAAGCTTCCGCTAGTAACATTTCACTTTCAAAAATAACACCAGTACCTTTATATAAATTATCTATTCCAATAGGTGCATTTATATCAGCTTGATAAACTTTAATACCTATTAAATCTGTAAATTCATTATGAATTCTTCCCATTTTATGTCCAGGCACATCAAAAGGGACAGGATTAGAATCAATATATTTTTTAATCGCCGTTAATAAAGGCGTCTTTTTTTGTTTAGATGATTTCATTCTTAAACCTTCATTAAAGAAAGATATAATCTTTCTACATATTAAATATATCTATATACAATGTTAAAAGCAATCATTATTTTTACTATTTTTTATCAAAATATTTTTAATACTAAAATCATTAAGTTAGTCATATTTAACTATTTATTTATTGACTATTTAAACTTTAATGATAAAATTATGTTGTAAAGGAGCTAACTATGGAAGAAATTGAATTCCGTTATGACACACAATTACTCATTGAAGGAAAAAATCTCAATGAAGATAAAATCAATGAATATTTTTTAACACATTTCAAAGGCGATTGCTTATTAGCAGTTGGCGATGATGAATTAATTAAAATTCATTTTCACACTAATGAACCTTGGAAAGTTCTTGAATATTGTGCTTCTTTAGGTGAAATCTACGATATCGTTGTTGAAGATATGGTTAGACAAGCTAAAGGTTTACATGGTTAATATTCATTAAATTATTTAAAATCATTTAATTATTTATTGTAATTAAAAATATCTGGATTTTGCTCCAGATATTTTTTTATTATAATTATTTTCCTTATAAATTATTATTCTACTTTATCTTCTTCAGTAGTTTTTGTTTCGATAACTTCTTCTTTATTATCTTTTTTAAAGCTAACTAAAACTCTAGTTAAGATACCTAAGATAAGAGCACAAGCAACTTCTGTAATTGTAACTTGACCAAATGATAATGTCATTCCACCAATACCTGCAATTAAGATAACTGAGACAACGAATAAATTTCTATTATCATTTAAATCTACATCTTGAATCATTTTTAATCCAGATACAGCGATAAAACCATATAAAGCAATACAAACTCCACCCATAACACATGAAGGAATTGTAGCTAAGAATGTTACAAATGGACCAACGAATGAAGCAACAATACACATAATAGCAGTTGTAAAGATTGTTGATACTGATGCATTTCTACTAATAGCAACACAACCAACTGATTCACCATAAGTAGTATTTGGGCAACCACCAAAGATAGCACCAACCATAGAGCCAACACCATCACCAAGTAATGTTTTATCAAGACCTGGATCAACTAATAAATCACTACCAATAACTGTTGATAAGTTTTTATGATCTGCGATATGTTCAGCAAAAACAACGAATGCAACTGGAACATAAGCCACTGCAATTGTTCCTAATCTAGCCCAAGTAAATTCACCAAATCCTTTAAATGCAGTTAAGAAAGTAAAATCTGGATACCATTTAATATCAGCAAATAAACCAAAATTAATTACTTTTAAAGCATCAACATTAAATAAATGGCCAAAGCCAGTAAAGATAGCTGCTAAAGCATAACCTGCTAAAATACCAAGAATAAATGGTATCATTTTTACCATCTTTTTACCATAAACTGAACATGCAATAGTAACACCTAATGTAACAAGTCCACATAAAACAGCTATATATGGATTGCAAATTGAAGCTCCTGCAGCATCTTTAAGACCACCTGCAAATAAATCTCCAATAGCATTTCCTGCTAAACTTAAACCGATAATTGCAACAGTTGGACCAACAACAACTGCTGGCATTAATTTATTTACCCAACCGACACCAAATTTTTTAACTATTAAAGCTAAGATAACATATACTAAACCTGCTAAAGCTGCACCAATGATTAAGCCTAAATATCCAACACTCATTGATACACCACCTGCAAATGCTGCAAGCATACTTCCTATGAAAGCAAATGAACTTCCTAAGAAAACAGGGCTTTTAAATTTTGTAAATAATAAATAAACGATTGTTCCAATACCTGCGCCAAATAATGCTGCAGATTGACTCATTCCGTTACCAACGATTGCTGGTACAGCAATTGTAGCTGCTAAAATTGCTAAAAGTTGTTGAAAGGCAAAGATTAATGTTTTGCCAAATGGTGGACGGTCATGTACACCATAGATTAAATTGTTTTCCATGTTTTTTCTCCCATTCTTTTAATCTTTTGAATATAATGAAACATTCATTTCTCCATCTGTTTCATTAAATTTGACTGCAACTACTTCATCAAGTGAGGTAGGGACATTCTTTCCAACATAATCAGCTCTTATTGGTAATTCACGATGCCCTCGGTCTATAAGCACCGCTAGCTGAATTGTTTTTGGACGCCCAAGTTTCATAATTGCGTCTATTGCCGCTCTTACAGTTCTACCAGTAAAAATAACATCATCGCATAGAATTACTTTTTTCCCTTTGATGTCAAAGTCTATGTGAGAATCACTTACTAATGGCATTTGTCCTAACTCTGATAAATCATCACGATACAAAGTTATGTCCAAAGTCCCCGATAGTAATTCTCTCCCATCAATTTGCTTAATTTTCTCTTTGATGAGATTAGCCATTGGCACACCCCTTGTCTTAATACCTATCAAGACAACATCTTCTACACCATTGTTCTTTTCAATGATTTCGTGCGAAATACGGCTCAATGCTCTTTGCATTGCTATTTCATTAAATAAAACGGTCTTTAATCTCATTTCATTTACCTCCTAAATGAAAAAATGCCTTGTCACAAACGCGACAAGACACTTGAAATCTTTTAATTGCAATATAGCCTCAGCTACATTTTTGAATCTTGTCGGCATCTCTTGTACCAAATTAAAGATTATTTTATTCCCTTATAGTTTAACAACCTAAATTAAAAAAATCAAACATTTTTTAAATATTTTGTTCTTACATCATTTTTGTAATTATATTAATGATTTTTAATTAATGATTTTATTATAAATAAACTAAGAAAAAAATTAAAAAAAATAATTAATAGTTAATGAAAAATACAAATTGTAGATTTATAATAAAAAAAGTTTGTGAGGAAAATAAAATGGCAAAATATATATTTGTTACAGGCGGTGTTGTATCTTCTTTAGGAAAAGGTATAGCCGCTTCTAGTATTGGAAGATTACTAAAAAATCGTGGATTAAAAGTTTTTATGCAAAAATTTGATCCATATATTAATGTTGACCCAGGTACAATGTCACCATATCAACATGGTGAAGTATTTGTTACTGATGATGGAGCTGAAACAGACCTTGATTTAGGTCATTATGAAAGATTTATTGATGAAAACTTAACAAAAGAATCAAATATTACTTCTGGTAAAGTTTATTCAACAGTCATTGAAAAAGAAAGACGTGGAGATTATTTAGGTAAGACTGTCCAAGTAATTCCACATATTACTAATGAAATTAAAGAAAAAGCATTGTTAGCAGGTGAAGTATCAAAAGCTGATGTTGTTATTACAGAAATTGGTGGTACAGTTGGTGATATTGAATCATTACCTTTTTTAGAAGCAATTAGACAATTAAGAAGAGATGTTGGGGCTCAAAATACTTTCTTTATTCATAATACTTTAGTTCCTTATTTAAGAGCAGCTGATGAATTAAAAACTAAACCAACTCAACATAGTGTTAAAGAATTAAGATCTATTGGTATTCAACCAGATATGATTATTTTAAGAACAGAAGTTGATATTAATGAGCAAATGAAAGAAAAAATTGCTTTATTTTGTGATGTAAAAAAAGAAGCAGTTATTCAAGCTAAGGACGCTCCTATTTTATATGAAGTAGTAACAAGTCTTCATGCTCAACATGTTGATGATTATATTTGTGATTATTTTGGTTTCCATACTAAGCCTATTGATATGAGTGAATGGAATGCTTTAATTGATAGAATTAAAAATCTTCAAGGTGAAATTAATATTGCTTTAGTAGGAAAATATGTTCAATTACATGATGCTTACTTATCTGTTAATGAAGCATTAAAACATGCTGGATATGCTTTAAATAAAAAAATTAAAATTGATTGGGTTTCTGCTGAAGAATTAACAGAAGAAAATCATGTTGAAAGATTAAAAAATGCCGATGGAATTCTTGTCCCTGGTGGATTTGGTATTAGAGCAGTTGAAGGTAAAATTCTTGCTATTAATTATGCTAGAACTAATAATATTCCTTTCTTAGGAATTTGTTTAGGCATGCAATTATGTGCAATTGAATTTGCTAGAAATGTCTTAAATTTAAAAGATGCATCTTCTACTGAATTTGATGAAAATACATCTAATCCAGTTATAACTATTCTTGATGATAAAGCTAATATTGTTAATAAAGGTGGTACATTAAGATTAGGTTTATACAATTGTACTTTAAAAGATAATACTTTAGCGTACTCTTTATATAATAAAAAACATATTCAAGAAAGACATCGTCATCGCTATGAATTTAACAATGCTTATTTAAAATTATTTGAAGAAAATGGTTTAATTGCTTCAGGTATTAACGAAGATAAAAATTTAGTAGAAATTCTTGAATTAAAAAATCACCCATATTTTATTGCAAGTCAATTCCATCCAGAATTTTTATCAAGACCTAATAGACCTCACCCATTATTTTATGGTTTTATAAAAAATTCTATTGAATATCAAAATAAAAAAAATAAATAAATTTTAATAACATGAAAAAGCACATTACATTACTCCTTTGTTTATTACTTACTAGTTGTAATATAATTAACAACTCTATTGTTAATTCAACTTCTAGTTCCATCAATACAAGTGTTAGTAGCTCTACTAGCACTATTTTAAGTAGTTCCACTAGCAGTAACAGTTCTTCTATTTCAAGTTCTTCTCATAGCAGCATGAATAAAAATGATAATATTACTAGAGAATTACATTTATTAGCTACTAATGATTTTCATGGATCTATAGAAGAAAATGGTTCAGAACTTGGTTTATTAAGATATGGTACTTTTTTTAAAAATAAAGGGAAAGAAGATAATACTCTTATTTTAAATTCAGGAGATATGTGGCAAGGTTCGATTTTATCTAATTCTAATCGTGGTGAATTCTTAACTAAAGTTATGAATAATATAGGTTTTGATTGTTTTACTTTAGGTAATCATGAATTTGATTGGTCAACTAAATATATTAAACAAAATAAAGCTTTATATGATATCGATACTAATTATCAAACACCTTTTTTATGTGCTAATTTATATAATTATGATTTAGAAAATAATATTGTTCTTGATCAAGCTAACGATATAGCATCTAGTTATACTATAAAAGAATTAGAAAATGGTTTAAAAGTCGGTATTATTGGAGTTATTGGTGAAAAACAAATTACTTCTATTACTTCTAATTATGTTGATAATTATACATTTGTTAATCCAACAAATATTATTAAAGATTTATCTAACGAATTAAAAGTTAATCAAAATTGTGATGTAGTAATTGTTGACGCTCATACTTCTTTTGATCAAATAGATACTTCTATTACTGATATTAGTCCTATTAGTAATAAAAGATACACTGTTGCTGTTTTTTGTGCTCATTCTCATCAATATGAAAAATATTTAAAATAATGTTCCTTTTATTCAAGCAAGCTGTAATGGTCAATCTTATGGTGAAATAAATTTATCAATTACTAATGGTGAAATAAGTTTAATAAATTATTCTAGTCATGAAAATGATGTTAGTGAAATAGCATCTATTAAAAATTATGATGAAGATTTAGTTTCATTATATAATCAATATAACACTCAAGAAATTCAAGATATTGCTAATGAAACTTTAGGTAATTTTAATGGCTATATGACTAATAGTTGTTCTTCTACTATTTCTTTTCCTAACTTAGTTGCTACCGCGATTGCAAAAGAAGCACTAAGTCAAGGATATGATATTGATTTTAGTTTAGTTAATAAATCAAGAAGTTCAATCAATAAAGGTGATTTAACTTATTCTTCTTTATATAAAGCTTTACCTTTTGATAATGAAATTTTAGTTATTGAAGCTAAAGGAAATGAGATTTATAATCAAGCAAATTATAATAGTGTTTATAATGTTAATGCTATTTCTCTTGATCAAAATAAAACATATAAAGTTGCAGTTTTAGATTATATTGCTCTACATAGAAATGTTTATAGAAAATATGATTATTTTTCATCTCATAAATTAATTGGTTCATTAACAAATAATAATGAAATTTATAATTATAGAGATATTACCGCTAATTATATTCGTAAAAATAAAAAAATAAATTATAAAAATTATAGTAAATTAGATTCTCATTATAATGTTTAATATTTAAAATATTTGGAAATAATATTACTTGAGGAAAGTAATATGAATAAACAAATTATTTTAAACCATTTTTTAAGCGCTATTATTATGGGGGAAGAAATATTTTTAATTTATAAAGATAAAGCCCAAGATGAAAAATTAAAAGACATTATAGAAGATTTTATTAATTCATTAATAAATCAAAAAAAAGAAATGGAAAAATATATATCTAAAACATTTCAAATTAATGAAGAATTATCTCTTCTTCAAAAAAATGCATTAATATTAGAAAAAATAAAAACTAAAAAGATTAATAATGACTATTCATTATGTATTAATATTATTAAAACAATGGATAAAGCAATTGTTGGTGCTTTAAATTATTTTTATAAATGTGATAAAGAAATTAGATCTAGTATTAAAGAAATTGTAGAAAATACATTATCTAATTATGATAACATAATTGGAAAATTAAAAAATTATATAATTAAAGATTTATCCTAAAGCAACATCAAGAACCATCATTAAAACAAATCCGATTATAAATCCCCATGTTCCTAAATGAGGATTTTTTTCTATTTTAGCATCAGGAATTAAGTCTTCTGCTACAACAAATAACATTGCTCCTGCTGCAAAAGATAATAACCATGGTTGTAAAAATGTTAAATATTTAGCTAAGAAAAATCCTATAATCGCAGCAACTGGTTCTACCGCTCCACTACCCATACCAAATAAAAATGATTTATTTTTATTATGCATTATTTCTTCTAATGGTAAAGAAACTGCAGCCCCTTCAGGAAAATTTTGTATAGCAATACCAATAGCTAAACCTAAAGCACTAATATAACTTGCATCTGTATTAATTAATGAAGCACTGCCAAAAGCAAAACCTACTGCTAAACCTTCAGGAATATTATGAATAGTAACTGCTAAAAACAATTTAATAGACTTATCAATTTTAACATGAGGTCCTTCTTCTTCATTAGTGCCTTTATGAAAATGAGGAATAATTTTATCTAAACCAACTAAAAATAATCCGCCTAATATAATTCCTATTGCAGCAGGTATAAAACTTAATTTACCCATATTTTCTTCTGTTTGAGATAAAGAAGGAATAATAAGCGACCAAATAGAAGCTGCAACCATTATTCCACCTGCAAAACCTAAAAACAAAGTATTTAATTTTTGAGAAATATTATTTTTAAATAAATATATAGTTGCAGCTCCTAATGTTGTAGCAATAAATATAATACTAAATCCTAAAATAATTAATAATAAATGAGACATATTTTTACCTCCTATAATATTATTACACATTATTAGTTAGTCATGTATAACTAATTAATATTTTTGTTTATTTTTATTCTTGAAAAAACCTTAATAATAATTAATAATTAAATTGAAAAGGTTGTATTATTTATGGCAAATGTTTATGATTATTTATCTTGGCGAGGTGATTTATCATTTAAACAAGATAATTTCAATGAAGTTGATGGTTTAATTTTAGCTAAATTAGCATATATTCCTTATGAATATTTTCCAGTATCATTAGAAAATAATTCTGCTCAAATTAAAGATATTGCAGTAGAAATGCTTTCTAATTCTCATATTGTACAAGATATTTTATGGAAAGATGATGTTAAAATGCTTGAATATTTAGTTGATGCTGAAAGATTTAAAAACTTAAGAATTTCTAATTATAAAAAAATAACAGATACTGAATCTCAAACACAATTTTCTGCAATAACTATTGAATTAGATAAAGATTTATTTTTTATTTCTTATCGTGGGACTGATGATACTTTAGTAGGTTGGAAAGAAGATTTAAATATGAGTTTTACATGTCCAGTTCCTGGTCAAGAATTAGCTAGAAAATATTTTGAAGAAATAAGTTCATTACATAAAGGAAAATATATTTTAGGTGGACATTCTAAAGGTGGAAATCAAGCTATTTATGCTTCTTTATTTTGTCCTAATGAAATAAGAAAAAATATTATTCAAATCTTCAATTTTGATGGCCCAGGATTTTATGATAAAATCTTACAAATGCCTGAATATAAAGAAATATGTGACAGAATTAAAACATTTGTTCCTCAATCATCTATTGTAGGAATGTTATTAAGCCATGAAGAAAAATATATTATAGTTCATAGCACCCAAAGAAATGGAATCATGCAACATGACATGTCTACATGGGAAATCCAAAGAACTAAATTTGAATATTTAGAAGCAGTTGATAACACTAGTAAATTTATTAATTTTACTGTCAAAGACTGGTTAACAAGTATGGAACCAAAACAAAGAGAAATATTTGTTGATACTGTATATAAAATATTATTAGAAACTAACGCTAAAACTGTTACTGAATTAAATGAAAATTGGTTAAAAACAGCTTTAATTGTACTTAAATCAGTTAAATCTCTTGATGAACCAACTAAAAAAGCAGTTAATAGTACTTTAAATTCTTTAAAAACAAGTACTAAAAAATGGTTTATTAAATATAATTCAAAAAATAAATTACCAAATAATCTCAAATAAAAACTATATTAGTTTTAGATTTATTTCTTAACTAATATAGTTATTTTTTTAATAAATAATTACTGTACCGTCTTCCTTAACTTCTATTTGATCACCAGTTTTAACTGTAGATAAAAATTCTTCACCTAAACGATCAATAGCAATTAAGCCAACATCATTCCAAACATTAGATAAAATAATTCCAGATGCTGCTAGTGGATCAATAGATTCACTAAACAACCATACTTTAGGAGCTAAATTTCTTACTGCTACTGTTTGAATAACCATTCCTCCAGTAGTAGAGCCAATAGTTTGAGGCAAGCATAATGCTTTATTTGTAATATTCTTTTTATATAAATCTGGATTATTTTGATCACCTACGATAATTTTTTTACTAGTAGGTAATAAAGCACTTGTTTGGAAACTTGCAAGTGTATTTAATCCTTGATGAGAAACAACAGCTTCTCCTTTAAATGTGCCAGGAAATAAGACACGTCCTTTAAATTCTTTCATTATTTTACTTGTTCCTTTCCAACAATTATATTTAATATTTCTTCATCTTTATAATATCTTGATTTAGAATATGTTCTTAATTTATTTGAATTAGTAATAATTGGTTTAGCACCTGCTACTGGATTATCTACATACATAAGTGGGCAAATATAAGATAAATGCGCTCCTGCTAATAATAATTTTTCATATCTATCATCTTTTTTAAATTCTTTTATAACAGCTGGTGAAGCAGTTAAAATAGTATTACAAACCAATTTTTCTTTTCCACTTTCTTTTAATCCATTAACAATTTTATCTGTCCAATCTTGAAGTTGTTTTAAAGTTAAATGAGGGCATCCAATAAAACATTTATGTGGTTTAGCATTAGTCTTTTTCCACATAATTGGATATGATTTATAAACTCTTTCTAATTCTTCATCATCAATAATATATTCTTTTGCATTATCTTTAATTAAACCTAAAGATAATTCTTTAGCTTCAGGAGTAATTTTATCAATATGATATAAGCCAACTGCTCCATTAGAAGCTGTAGCCGCACCAAAATCTTTTAAATAAGCAATAGTATCTTCATCAGGTAAATCTTTTAAATATTTATCTAATCCATATACATAAGGAACTTCTTGCATTACTTTCATACCAATAGCGCTTCCTAATATTTGTGCTTCTGGTTTTTTAGTTGTTTTAACAATAATTTTCCATGTAGCTTTTCTTCCTTCATCAGTTAAAAATCCAAAATTAGGAGCTAAGCCAAGAATAGTTCCAAATGTATCTAATATTCCTGAATTTCTATTACATCTAGCACCTAAAACTGAATTAGCAAAAACAACAGCTGAAGATTCACTCCAAGAAATAATATCTCCTTTTTTAGGTGTATTACCTACTTCTTTTAAATAACAGGTACAAGTAAAGCCAGTTTTATCTCTCAAACCGATTTTCTTTAATTGATCTTCATAATGATTTTGCATACCATACATTATTTTAGAAAAAACAAATTTTTCAATTGGTCCACAGCTAACATTTTCATAATCTAATGGTCTAGGATCCATAGTAAAAGATGCATCTATTTTTAATTTTGCATTAATAAGTTCATCCATTAAAGGATAAACAGGTTTTAACATTGAAATACCAAATGATGTAACAAAATGGCCTTTTTTATATGTTAATGGTACTAATCTATCAGCATCAAACATATCACCATATCTAACTAAAACTTCCATCATTTTAGCTTTTGTTGGTCCATCTCTACCATTTAATATTTCTTTTTGTTCTTTTGTAAGTTTCATTTTTGGTTCATACATATTTTTTACCTCATTATATTTTCATACCAGCTTCATAAGCTTCCCAAATAACAGTTCTTAAATTACCAACTTTATTACAATCACCAATGAATGTAACTTTATTATTCTTTTTAAAGATTGGATTAGATTTATATCCAATAGATAAAATTACATTATCGCAATGAACATTAAATTCTTTATCATTTTTATCTTTACAAATAATTTCATTATCTTTTATTTCTATTAAAGTTGTTTCTAAATAAACTGGTATTTTATGTAAAGCAAAATAATCTCTTAAATATTGACTATTTGCCATACATATACCTTTTTGTTTTATTAAATCATCTTTCATTTCAATAATTATTGGTTTTTTACCTGATAAATATAATTCGTATGCAATTTCACATCCAGTTAAACCACCACCAATAACACATACATTTTCTTTTACATCTTTGCCTAATAAATATTCACATGCTTCTATTCCTTTTTCTATACCTTTAATATGAGGCATAATTGGTTTACTACCTGTTGCAATAATATATTTATCAGCTTGAATAGAAGATAAATCTTTTACTTCAGTATTAAATTTAATTGGTATATTTAATTCTTTCATTTGTAATTCATACCAAGATAATAAATCTCTTAATTTACCTTTAAATGAAGCTCTACTAGCAGGAATAAATATTCCACCTAATTTATCACTTTTTTCATAAATTATTGGATTATGACCTCTTAATTTTAAGACTCTAGCAGCTTCCATTCCACCTATACCACCACCAATAATAGCGACAGTTTTACTCTTTTTAGTAGGTTTAATATAATGTTTATTTGTTTGCATTGTTTCAGCATTAACTGCACATCTAGCCATGTGTAAAGCATCAGATAAATCTTGATCATTAGCGACACCTTTATAATGACACATATTAAAGCAACCATTATGACAACATATACAAGGTCTAATTTCTTTTTCTTTACCTTCCATTAATTTACTAACCCATGCTCCATCTGCTAAGAATGGTCTAGCAAATCCAACAGCATCAAGTTTATTTTCTTTTATTGCTTTTGCACCTACTAATGGATCAATTCTACCTGCTGCAACAACTGGAATAGTAACAAAATTTTTAATATGTTCAACATCTTCTAAATTACAATTTTCTGGCATGTAAATTGGTGGATGAGCCCAATACCAAGCATCATAAGTTCCATTATCACAATTTAACATATCATATCCAGCATCTTGAAGATATTTACTTGCTTTTTCAGCTTCTAACATATCTCTACCTGCTTCAATATATTCTTCATTAGGCAAAGCACCACTTCTAAATCCTTTAGTTTTACTTAATACAGAATATCTTAAAGATACAGGGAAATCATCTCCACAAGCTTTTTTAATTGCTTTAACAATTTCTACTGGAAATCTATATCTATTTTCAAAACTTCCACCATATTCATCATCACGTTTATTAACATATTTTAAAGTAAATTGATCAAGCAAATATCCTTCATGAACAGCATGAATTTCCACTCCATCAACATCTGCTTCTTTACATAATTTTGCAGTCTTAGCAAATGCATCAACAAATTCTTGAATTTCTTTTTTACTTAAAGCTCTTGAAGGAACTTTATCTGACCATCTATTAGGAGAAGGTGAACTTGATGCGCAAATTTTATCTAAATTCATAATAGGTTTAGATAAAACTCTTAAAACTGGATTAGTATATAAAGTCTCCATCATTTTATCAATAGTAAAACTTCTACCAAAACCAGCAGTTAATTGAATAAAGAGTTTAGCTCCAGTAGCATGTACTTCTTTCATAAATTCTTTTAAATCTTTATACATACTCTTATTTTTATACAACCATTGTCCAAACATTGGATTATAAACAGGTTGAATACCAGGAAGAATTAAGCCAACATTATTTTTAGCTTTATCTAAAATAAATTTACTAGCTTCCTTATCAAAATGGTTAATTTCCATCCAACCAAATAAGCTAGTTCCACCCATACTAGTCATTACAATTCTATTCTTTATTTCAACATTCCCTATTTTCCAAGGAGTAAATAAAGGCTCTAAATTTTTATCCATAATTTTTCCTTTTCTTTAAATCCATATCATAATATATTGATATTAAAATATCGATTCATTATAAAAATATTTTATCATGCAAATTATTAAAATTAAATAGCAATAATTTACATAAATATATACATTCCACCTTTATTTAATCAATCATTATTTATTTCTCTTCATATATATAGAGCTTTTAAAAATATGTTTTGGCCCAAATAAAATTAAAAATATTTATTTTTTTATAAAATATTAATTTAAAATAAATATTTACAATTTCTTTTTTCAATTAATGAATTTGCATAATAATCAATAAAATAAGATTTTCTTTAAAATTATTATGATTGTGCGAATAATCCACTATTGATTACAATTTGCAAAGATTTAATTGCCTCATCATAATTTACATTTTTTGTTAGTAATTTAGATGTTATTTCATCATAATCATGTTTAAAAAATTCGGTTGAAACAATTTCTTTAAGAATCTCTTGAACATTTGCTTCATCTTGTGCTGATAAACAATTTTTATTTTGTTTACGCTCATTTCTTACATTTTCAATTAATAATTTTAAATTTAAATCAAATATATCAATCTTTTTTAATATTCTTGATATATCATAAATATGTCTTGAATTTCGTATTGTATTTCTACTTAAATAATAATCACAAATAGCAAATATTTTATCTACAAATGTTCTTTCCAAAGATTGTACTTGCACAATAAATGGATATAATTCAAATTCTTCAACAATTTTGTCATTCCCATTTTTTATAAAAAATTCACCTATATAAGAAGTCGCACTTCTTTTTTCATATGGATAACATTTTTGGATATATGTCATTTCAACTTTTAATTCTGTTTTTATATCTTCAGAAGAAAACATTATAGGATAACAAATGTTATAACAATTATAATTTCCGTGTGTATGATTTTCTATTTCTTCTTTATTGATTAATTTAAGATTTAATTCATCACATATAAGAATTAAATCTTTTATAGATTTTCTTTTTTTACTTTGTGTAAAATGCTCCTCATCAAGAGTAAGGTCTATATCTTCTGAAAATCTATCTATCAAATTATAACATTTTGATAAAGATGTTCCTCCTTTAAAAACCAAGCCAGGAATTCGCTCTACAGCTTTTTTTTAAAACAAAGTAACAAAATAATCTTTTTCTATCAAAGCAGGGTCAAAGCCATACATTTTACTTGTTGCAATTATGGCTTCTATAAATTTTTCTTTATCATTATGCAATTTCATTAATAATTCCACTCCTTATCATTTTTTTTGTAGTTTGTGAAGAAAAATTCAATGATAATTCAAATAGTTCTTTTTGTGTTACATTGCGACTTTTGATATAATCAAGCATTTTTTGTCTAGACGATTCATCAAGTTGATCCTGTTTTGAAAAATCATTAAATAGCTGCAAAATAGTATATGCAGCATAATTTTTTTTATTAATTTCACAACGTGATTTTTTTAAAATAAATTTCCTCCCATTTATAACTATTTTTCTACAACGTGTTGTTTCATTATTTGTAATAACTTCGATTACTGAAGCCATTTGTGTTGTAATTGAAAAATTATTTAATAATTTAATCCCACCAAAAATACCATAAATTTGATTACTGTTTCTTAGATATTTTTTTTCAATAACAGAATCTACTGTTATTGTTGATAAATCACCCCAAAACGTTATATTCGGAATATAATAAACACCTTTAGCAAACTGCACTATTTCTTTGTTTTCTTTTGCTTTATTAATATATCGAAAAACTTGTGCACGTGAATATTCTTGAAATAAATCCAATATTTCTTCAGTAAAAATAGGTTCATTAATATTAAATTTTGCAATTAATCTTTCAATAAACATACTATCACCTCCAGCTATACCATGGTCATGTTTTATATATATGATACTATTTTATACATTTATTGTCAAATTTAGTATCAGAAATAGTTTTACAAATAACACTTATTTATGAATTAACCTCTTCAAAATATCCATTAATTAATATGTTTTTTATATACGTTCCACTTTATTTATCAATAAAATTTATACCCTTTCATGTATATAGAGCTTTTAAAACTATGTTTTGGCCCAAATAATTTTTATTTTTTTATAAAATGTTAATTTTTAACTTTTTTATAAATTTTACTATTATTTTTTATCCCTTCATTATATATACAATTAAGAAAGGCATTTTGGCCTAAATAAAATTAAAAAATTTATTTTTTAATTAAATAATCTATATAAGAATTAATAAAATTATCAAAATTTTATTTAAGAAATAGTATTATTGCTTATTTTTACAATTAAATTGATTAAACAAGGCCATCTTTAGGTTATTGATTTATATTTTCTTTATTGTTAAAATGAAATTATGAAAAACATTAATTTTTTGAGTTTAGGTTTATTATTTACTTTATCTTTTTTTGGTTGTTCTTCTTCAAATAAAATAAAAGAACATATGCTAGAAGATTATCAATTTAGTGCATCAAAAGATTATAAACAAGCAACAATAAGACTAACAATGAATAAAGATAACACATATGAATTAAGTTATAAAACTAATAATTCTTCTAATATAAACTCTGATATTACAATAAACGATAAATGGGAACTCACATTTTCTTGCACCTACAAATGGACATATAACAATTCATCTTTTCCTGATTTAAAAATGTCAGTTAAATCTGATGTTGGAATTTTTAAATTAAACAATTTCTATAATAATGAGTTACAAAATTATCTTGTCCTAGACTCTGACTCTTATTTTTTATGGGCCACAGGAGAAGAAATAACTAAAGAATATTTATTTGGCCTAAGAAAAGATGGTTATAATGGAACATATAAAGAAGGACGTATAGAATTTCGAGGCACTGAATTATATCCACGTGGTTATGCTATGGCGGAATGGAAAAAATAAATTTATTATGTAAATGTATTTATAAAATTAAAATATTTTTAATTAAGAAAAATTGTACTATACTTAACAATATTTAATCAATAATTATTTATATCTCTTCATATATATAGAGCTTTTAAAACTATGTTTTGGCCCAAAAAATTTTTATTTTTATAAAAAAAGAATATTATAACTAACATTCTCTTTTTATTTAATCTTCAGCAATTACTATTTTTTGATTTTTACTTTTAGGTTTATTAGGAATTGTATATTTTAAAATTCCTTTTTCAATTAATGGCTTTACATAAGAATTAATAAAATAAGCAGGGTGTTTTTCATCAAATCCCAATTCTTTTGCTAAAAATTCTTTTGTTCTTGGCTTTTTACAAATTTCAATTATCTTATCTGTTATATTTTCTTTTTCTTCTTTAATTTTCGCATTATATAAAGTTACTTTAAATACTCCTCTATCATCTTCAAATTTTGGTGGAAGTAAATTTGCTTTTTTCATTTCATCATATATAATTGGAATTCCTGAATATCTATTTTCAGTCACTTCCATTGTTTCTAAAATCGATGCGATATATGGATTTCTTATATCAGATCTAACCATTCCAAGTTGATCCATTGATAAACGACCATACAATCCACCTGGATTAGTAACTTCAATTCTATCTTCATAAATTTCAATCCTTATTGGATCATTTTCAGTATATTGACTATAATCTCTATGAATTAAAGCATTCAAAACAATTTCTCTTAAAGCTTTCAATGGATATTCATCTTTATCTTCTCGTTTTCCAGTAACTGAATTAATATATGTTGCCTTTTTAGTATTATTAGATATGAAGATTAATGCTTGTTGAAGCATAGAAGATAATGTACCATCTATTCTTTTATTATCTGCAAATCTTATACCATTTTCATCTTCTTCACCATAATTATTTGTTACGCATTTTACTGCAACAATATCTAAATTTGGTGAAAAGATTTGTGGTAAGGATCCAAAATTTAATATCCCACACAATGTTGGTTTTCCATTTTTATCAATTATTCCTTCTAATTGTAAAATTTTATTTTTTTCAAAATTAATTAAGCCCATTTTTTTATTAATAAGTTTAGCGAGATATCCATCAAGAAGGACATTGTTAAGAAAAGAAGAATCTACTCTTTCTTTTGTTCTAAGTTCATCTTCAGTTTTAAATTTAAATGCTTCAAAACTATGAATTTCATATTCTGTCATCGGTAAATCAGCATCTCCAATACGAATATAAGCCCCTTTGCTTTTCCCTTTTCCTTTATAAAAACATGGTTTTGAAAAAGAATCCATTTCAGGTATTTCAGCTGAACAAATGATTTTATCATCATATTTAATAACAGTAAATAAAGGTCTAACAACTGGTTCCATTGATAAACTTTGCTCAATTACTTTCTTTTGTAAAATTTGAGTATCATCTATACCTACAACTTTATACCCATGCTTTTCATCAATTCCAAATATAATTATTCCACCTTTAGTATTAGAAAAACTTGATAAAGTGTCGTATAAATTTTCTGGACAGCCTTGCTTTGCAGTTTTTAATTCAATATTTTGAGTTTCACATTTCATATTTAAAACTTGTTTGACCAATTCAACCAATTCATTTTCTGTCATTTTTTATTACCTCTTTTATATATTATTATATATTTTACGAAAATAATCAACTTTTACGAAAATATTTAATATTTTACGAAAATTAATTAATTAGATTTTTATATTATTTTCGTAATTTTAAATTTTGCTTATTTATCATAAAATAAAGATATATTTTTTTAACAACTATATTTATAACATTCCACTTTTATTTATATCTCTTCATATATATAGAGCTTTTAAAACTATGTTTTGGCCCAAAA
>ERZ1106952.43-NODE-43-length-99422-cov-100.705506_pt1 | contig 99422 bp, 92 predicted proteins | sample MGYA00403677_ERZ1106952 | MGnify/ENA primary metagenome ERZ1106952 (study PRJEB35170, sample SAMEA104062415) | human gut metagenome | biome: human gut; feature: human-associated habitat; material: faeces | place: Denmark | collected 2012-05-14 ... | reverse complement strand
AGTAGTACTAGTAAAGTAAAAAACAGTCCTATATAAACTACTTTCAAATTACAAATTCCCCCTTTTTTCACAAAAATAATACCCCCCCCCCGATGATTTTTGTCAATACTATTTCTGATAAAGAATGAACGTTCATTCATTAATTTTATCAATTAGTTTAATTTTTTTTATAAATTTCTTTTTTTACATTAGAAATTTTAATATTAAAAAAATTATAAATTTGGGTTGGTCTATTAATTATATTTAATCATTTAATATTTTATTCATGCTAAATTTATTTAATTTTATTTCTATATTTTTCTCAATATATCTCATTTATTTCTCTATTTTTTTAAAATATAAACTAACTAAATATTCATAAAACCATAAATAGTAATCTAAAAATGTTTATAAATTATAAGTAGCTTTAAAATAAAATAATTTTACGCAAACAAAAAAATACACCTCCTATACTTAAAATATAAGTATATTCAGTGTATTTTAATGTCGAAATAAATTAATTATTTATAAAAAATAATTACTCTTTTACAACAGTATATTGCAAATCATCCTTAGTACTTGGAATTATTGACGATACTGCTTTATAACCTTCTGGACAGAAATTTGTATGATCCCCTTCTGCTTTACAATCAGTTGGATTAAATTTTTCAAATATGCCACCAGTAACAGTCATTTTTGCTGTTCCATTTTCTCTATTTTCATCAAGTAAATTTAATACAAATTCATATGCTTTTGATGCATCAGGATAAGTTTGTTGAATACTATAATGTCCACCTTTAACATTGCAAATTCCTTTAAGAACATAAACAGCATGAATGTTTCCAACAAAAGTGCCATTTTCAATTGTACATGTAGCGCCATTTTGAATATCAACAGCATAACAATCATTTGCCTTAGCCTTTAATGAACCATTACCTGTAATTAATAAATTACCATTTTTAATAGAAATCAAACTCCAGTTATGTGAATAAGTATCAGGAAGATCCCATAAATCAGTTGTATTAGTAATAGTCTTACCATTTAAATCTAATGTGACATTTACATTCTTATTTAATGAAGCAGTTAATTTTAAATCAATATCTTCTAAAACAGTAATTTTTGATCCATTAATTGCTGTATTTAATGCTGCTTGTAATGAAGTAAATTTAATACCATTAACTTCAGCTTCTCCACCTTCAGCAACAACTTCACTATTGTTAACAACATTTTTAATATCATCTTCTGATTTAACATCATCAACTTCTTTAATTGTGCCATTTACTGTAACAGTAACATTTTCTTCACTCTTTGAATATGCACCAACGCTTGAGCCACTTTCTTCAGTAACAGTAACTGAACTACTTGCAATATTTAAGTTAACAATCTTTGCTGAACTTTCTACAACAAAGTGTCCACTTGCAATACGTGCATATGCTGAAGCACCAAATTCATGATAAGAATTTGTATTAATTGCAATAACATTAACATAATCAGATGCACCATAGTGATAAACTGTATCAGCACCAGCATTAATAGTTAATGTACCACCATTAGTTCTAATTAATGCTTCGTTTTTACTACTACCAGTATAAGTAATATTATCAATTTTATTTGATCCTACATCTAATCCTGTTTTTAAATCAGCAAATAAGTTTGCTGATGTCATTTCAAAATTAGTTTTTAAATAAACATTATATTCTTTCCAAGTGTTATATTCACTTTCATTACCAACAATAGCAAAGATTCTATTTTCTTTTGTATAGTTAATATTTGTAGGTGCAACAGGTTGTTTATCTGTGTTTAATAAGAAAATTCTATTTGCATCTAAATCATATACATAGTTATATCCATCTGTTCTTGGTGTTAACTTTTCAACATCTACTCCACCATTAGCAAGTTGTTTAACTGCTTCATGTGGTGTTGTAGGTTTATTTGTTACTTCTTCAGCTTGTAATATTGTGTTCATTTGCGTTGTTAAACCAATATCATTACTTTCTTGTGCTTTCTTTGTAAAGCCCATATAACCTACTACACTAACGGTAGCAAGTACTGCTAATATTGCTATTACTACTAATAACTCTACTAACGTAAATCCTTTTTTCTTTTTCATAATAAGTAAATTCTCCTTAATCTTTGATATAATTCAATATCATCTACTTCTTGTTAGAAAGTAATTTTTCTAATTCTTTTATACGACTTTCTTTTTCTTGTATTACTTTGTTTTGTACTTGTTCTTTTTTAATAAATAACACTGATATAACTACAATTAAAACAATCAATATTACTATTAGTATTAAATCTACAATTAGCCATGCCATCATACTAATTCTCCATTTCTCATTTCGACACGTAACTGACCGCTTTGTTTTATGTAGCCTATATCTATTTGTCTTATTACAAGTTCAACATCTTTTTCTTCGTTTACTTCTATTTTGATTGTTTTTAAAAGTAATGGTTCAACATCTTTACTTATTTTAATTTTTCCAAAATTGAATTTTACAATTAAATTACCATTTGAAATAACTATTTTTCCGATGATTTTACCTTTACCATAAGTTAGAGTTTCATATGATTTTCTAACATTGACATTTACATCTTTTAGCTTTAATGCATAACTAACGATTGCATCATAGTAATTTCGATGTTTTTCATCTAATTTTTCTAGTTCTTCAGTAAAAATAACATCCGCTACTACTTTTTCAAGTATAATCTTATTTTCAATATCTTCTTTTTTATTCTGTAAAAGATTTTCTAATCGTTTTATTTCTTTATCTAATTCTAAACATTTAATTTGATAATTTAAACTTTCAGTGTTATCTTCTAATAAGAATGAAACAAGGTATCGTATTGTAATAGCTATTAGTAAAAATAATACAAAAAATAATCCTATGTAAACTATTTTCAAATTACGCCCCCTTTTTTCACAAAAATAATACCCCCCCCCCGATGGTTTTTGTCAACACATATTTTCAGTTAAATAAATGGTTGTTTACTAATTTATCTCCATTTTTTAGTTTTTTTAATATTTTATTTAACAAAAAATTAATTATTTATATATTAAAAATAAAAAAAGTAAATAAATTCGAGGTACAATACCTTAAATTATATTTACTTTTTTATATGCGTTATTTAAATTTATAAAAACCAGTTACATATTAGTTAATTTTATTACCAGAAAATTCTTTTAATGTAAATGTTGTTTGTTGGTTTAAATCATCCCAACTAAGTATTCCAATACTACCACCTTCATAATTATCTAATGTTAATGAGTTTACTTGATTATCAATTGTAGAATCTGAGAGTTTTCTTTGTTGACCATCAATAAATATTTTTAATTCTTTATTGACAACAGTGACTCTTATATCTAAATCATTAACCCATTCACAAATACCACCAATAAAAACACCCTTTAATCCATTTCCATCCATATAATGAACTTGTATCCAAGCTAATGTTGAACTTTGATAGAATGCTAAAGCATATCCTTTTGGATAATTACCATTACTTGACGCTCCAATATAGAAGGCTTTATGAACATCAGAACCATAAGGATTTGAATCTTGACACCCTTTTACATTCATTACCATATCAATATTTTGATATTTATCTTTAGTTAATTGCCATCCTGCACAACTTGTATTTGGTGTAGTAACCGAATTAGTACCTTTTTGATGAGTCCAAGACATTGCATGATCAACAACCAAATCCCAAGATGATTTTTCTGATTTATCAGTACTAAAAATATTATCCATAACTTCAGTTGCCATTTTGACGGTTTTCTTAGTCATAGAAGAAATTAAACTTTTCAATTCTGTAATTCCATTTAATACTTCATTATAAGTTGTTAATTTTTTAATATCATTTACCTTTGTATTAATTATAGTACAATCTGATTCATCATATACATTTAAATCAATCTTATTAACTTCTTTTTCTAAGAATGATTTAGCTCTATTTAAACCATTAACAGCATTATTAGTAATTAAATTATCTAAAGTAATATCATATGTGCTTCCTACCCAGTTAAGCGCACCAATAAATGTTTTTTCTGGCATTGGAGCTTGAGAATTAAGATTAATTGTTTCACCACCATTAATTGATGAGCCTTTATCAAAACATTTTAAGAAACCATCTTTAATTTCAATTCTAAAGACTTGTCCATTCGTGGTTGTTTCATGCACCCATCCACCTAAATAAATAATTTTTATATCAGTATTAGTTTGATTATATGCATTTTCAAGATAATAAACTCTAAAATGTTCTCCTTCAGAATTTTTATATCAAGAAGATATCCATTAAGTCCACCAACACTTGCTGTACTAGGATTAGCAAGTAAAATACCAGTATCAGCAATTCCACCAGTAGGACCAGAAACAGAAAATTCAAAACTCATTCCATCTAATTCATATTGAATATCACTTAATGCATATCCAACACTATTAGTTGTAATTTTGCCTTTAGAATAAATCCAAGTATTTCTATGTTCAGTAACAAGAGGCCATTCACTTCTTGTATCATAATCTTTTAATTCTTCAAAAAGATATTGAGCATCGGTAGTAGTAGTATTAAAAAAATCTTCATATTCTTGTGTAGAGAATTTATCAACTTCTTCTTTAGTTTTTAAAGCATTAATTGAATTAATAACTTCTTCTTTTTTATTATTTAAAGTAATTTGTTCTTCCACTCTAAAACGATTATCAATTTTGGTTAATAAATTAATCTTTTCTTTTTTAGCATTTTCTAATTCAATTTCATCATTAGTTTTATCTTGTCCACCTTCTAATAAAGTTTGTAAAGTGGTGGTTCTAGATAATGAAGTTACTTCTTCAGTACTATCTTCTTCTATTACCTTAATATATGCAGAAATATTACTATTACGATATGTATCAGTGTTGAAATGAATTGTATAACATGCCCAATAATAAAGGCCTTTCATCTCTGGATTAGTTGTTAAATTACTTCCATCATAATAATAAGTTGAATCATTAGCAAGAATACCTCGGTAAACTTCACTTACTTCTTTTTCAACAACATCTTTTCCTTCAATTTCACGAACATATTTAATTGATGAAATATTACCTTTTACTGCAGTAGCAAATCTTAAGACATACTTATTATCAGTTGGATCTTGTCCATATTGGACAAATGTTTTTGAAATAGACATGGTTTCATCACCAATTAAAGCACGTTTCACATCGACTTTTAAATTTGATTCTTGATTTAATCCATCCAAACACTCTTCTTTTAATGGACTATTAATTGTAGAAGCACTTCCTACAAATGGTATTGATGCTAAAATCAAACCAAGCGCTAAATAATTTTGTTTTTTCATTTAAATTTCCTTTCTTTAAGTTAATAAAATGTAAGGGCTTACATTGATAAGCAAAAAATATAACCTATATATTTTCGTTATATTTTCCATCAAAGCCCAAGTTATTATCGTTGGTACTTATTAACATAACATCATTAAATAATACTTCTTCCATTTCCATAGTCGGCATTTCGTATTTTTTCATACATTTATTTTCCTTTCTAAAATACACAATTTAACATAAACTTAAGTTAAAAATATAAGTATTGCTCTTTTATTATAAAATATATTTCTAATAAATCAACACCAAAATTATAGCGTTATAGTTAGAAAATATATTATTTATTCTATTTTTTTATTTATTAGTTAAAAAAAATCTGATATTTCTATCAGATTCATTTTATAAAGTGGTGACCCGAGGGAGATTCGAACTCTCGGCCTACGGCTTAGAAGGCAGTTGCTCTATCCACTGAGCTATCGGGCCAACGCTTTATTATAATAGCACAAAATTAAATAAAAACAATAGTTTTTTAATTTTTTTTAAATAAAGCATTATAATTCGATTTCATTATAATAAATCGAACTTACTTGTTGATCTTCTTCTTGATAAATACCTTCAACAAGTAAAGTTTCACCTTCAATGGAGAAAGACACTTTTTCTTCTTTTTGCATTAAATCAAGAGATAACATTACAAGTTCATATAAATCTTTATTTACTGTATTTTCATCAATTAAAGCCGATGAATTAACTTTTAAATTAAACTTTTCATTTTCTTCTTGAATGGAGGAAATTTCTTTATACAAATCAAGATTTTGTAATTGATAATTTGATGGTAGGTTTTTAAATAAGCCATTAACAAACGTAATATTATCTGATTTACCCTTATCCGAATAAAAGCTAACTGGTATAAGATAATTATTATCTTTAGAATAAGTTCTTTTATAAAAAACTGTTACTAATTCTTTATTTTCAAGTAAAGAAGGAGCAGTAAACATTTTATTTAAATGAGTGTTACTATTTTTATCTTGATACAAAACACCATTAATATAAATTGAAATTGATGAAATATCTTCAAATTGAAGAATTGAGGCAGTTAAAGCTTCAACTTTTTTATGTTTAGAAAAATCATCTTCAATAAAAAAGTCATTAGAAAAATCAATGCTAAGATTTTTATTTTCATCTAAAGTAAAAGAATTAACAGTCGTTTCATCATTAATAAAACCATGTAAATATTCATTGCTAGCTTTTGAAGAAACTTTTAATAAATTAATTACATCTAACATTTCTTCATAAATAGTATTTTTCTTATCTAAAGAAACTGTTAAAGGGACTGTATAATTATCATTAGATAATAAATACACTCTTCTTTTTGAAACATCTTTATTAACAATGATTTCATTAGTTATATCATTTTTATTATTATTTTTACTTGCGATAACTCCTAAACTAACTCCTAAAGAGATTGTTAAAACTGGTAAAGCAATCAAACAAGTTTTTTTAATAATTTTTTTCGTACGAGGTTTAATTTTACTTTCACCCCATGAGGCAAAAAAGAATTTTTGATTTTTTTCTTTTTTATTTAAATACTTAATTGGATCATTAACATCTTTCTTTTTAAAAAATTTCATAATTTCCACTCCTAGGAAATTTTATGATAAAGAATATACATTTATGCTTAAAAAAGGAAAATATTTTTTTACGATTTTAATTTCATATTCTCTTCCAAAGAAAATTCTAGTCGAAGAAGTAGGAATTTTAGCAATAAAATCACTTTCATAAGAGACGATTTCACAGGATAAATATTTATAAAATAAATCTTTAATTAATGGATAATGAGTACATCCTAAAATCAATTTATCTTTAATAAAATTTAATCTTTTCAATTCTTGAATTGATAAAGTAAGATTATCATTTTCAATTGAAGAAGCTAAATTACAAGCAACAAATCGATTATCATTTATATAAAATTTTTTTAAAGAAGGAGTAACTAATATTTTATTATTATGTAAATTAGCTAAATTTAATTCAAAAATTGTTTTTATTTGATAATTAGTTTTAATCCTATTTCTTAAATATATATTTGATAAAGTATTACAACAAATTAATAATAAATCAATATGTAATTTATTAAACTCATTTAATAAATATTTCAACCTATTAACCAAATATAATTCATCTTTATCTCCATAAGGAAAACCTTCATGATCCATAAAAAGATAATACTCATTATTTTTATTTTGTTTTAATATTTCTTTAATAAAAGGAATAATACCTTTTCCAGAATCAAGTAAAAGAATTTTCATACTAAAAAATATGTTAAAAACAGAAAAAAAAGACCTAGAGATATTCTCTAGGCACCTATAAAGAAAGTTCACCTAACCTAATTAATTCAATAACTGCCATAGCTCGACCTTTACAAGACAATTTTTGCATAACATTTGATATATGATTTCTTACTGTTTTTTCTGATATAAAAAGTTCATCAGCAATTTGTTTTGATGATTTATTTTGAATTAATAGTTCAAAGACTTCTCTTTCTCGAGGTGTTAAAACTTTATTAATATTATCACCCAAATATACTATGCAAAAAAATTTATTTGTTTAATTTATCAATAATTCTTTGTCCAACTTCTTGAGGAACAATTTGACTTAATTCTTCTAAAGAAGCATTTTTTAATGAATCTAAGGATGGATATGCTTTATTTAACATTTCTTTTCTTTTTTCACCAATTCCTTCAATATTATCAAAAAAAGAACTAATCACTTTTTTACTTCTTTTTTGACGATGAAAAGTAATTGCAAATCTATGCACTTCATCTTGCATTCTAACTAAAAATAAAAACAATTTACTTTGATTAGATAAAGAATATTCTTTTTCTAAAGTTAATAAAGTTGAAGTGTGATGATGATCATCTTTTTCTAAGCCCGCTAAATTAATTTTAATATCTAAATCATCTAAAGCCTTTTGAGCAACTTTTAATTGATTAAAACCACCATCAACTAAAATTAAATCTGGAAAAGGTTGATTTTCTTTTTTTAAGCGTGAATATCTTCGATAAATAACTTCATACATCGATTTTAAATCATCTTTACCAGAAGACTGTTTAATATTATATTTACGATACATCGAAGGAGTTTTTACTCCATTAATAAAACAAACCATCGCACCAATCGGTTCACTACCTTGTAAATGAGAGTTATCAAATAATTCAATATGCAAAGGCGTTTTAATATTTAAAATATTTCCAAGTTCTTCTAATAACAATAAATTATCATCTTCAAGTCGAGCTGATAAAAAATGCTCATCAATCCCGTTTTTAGCGTTCTCTAAAGCAATTAATAGTAAATCATGCTTAATTCCTCGACTAGGAAGAATAACTTTCGTTGATAAGCCTTCTTGCAAAACTAAATACTCTTTATTACCAACAATAATTTCTTTTGGTAAATCATGCTTTTGATAATATTGGAAAATTAGAGAAATAACTTGTTCATCATTATTTTCGCCTTCTTGCTCATTAACAAAAACATTTTTACCTAAAAGTAAGCCATTACGATAAGTAATAATACTTAAAGCAAAATAACCCTCTCTAGAAGAAGTAGCAATAACATCCAAAGATAATTTGCTTGATAAAGTAATTGATTGTTTTTCTTGAATATGATCAATCGAATCAATAATTTTTTTATATTCACCAGCTTTTTCAAAATTCAATTCTTCACTTGCTTTTTTCATTTGTAAAATTAAATTAGTTTTTATCTTACTATCATCACCTTGCATAAAGTGTTTAATATCATTAACCATTGATTTATATTCATTAGCTAAATTTTTATTAATACAAGGTCCTAAACATTGATGTAAATGATAATACAAGCATGGAGAAGAAGGAATATAAGAACATTTTCTTAAAGGAAAAATCTTATTTAACAAATCAATAATTTTATATGCTGAAGATGAAGAAGTATAAGGACCAAAATAATAATGATCTTTGTCATTTGGTTTATAAGCAATTTTTAAACGTGGTTCTTTATCTTTACTTAAAGCAATATAAGGATAAGTTTTTCCATCTTTTAAAAGAATATTATATTTTGGATAATATTTTTGAATTAAATTTAATTCTAATAACAAAGCTTCTTTTTCTGAATTAATTTGAATAGTATCAAAATCAGTAATTTCACGAACCATTCGCATAACTTTACCAACTTGAGGACGATAAAAATATTGCTTAACTCTTTTTATTAATGATTTAGCTTTACCAACATAAATAACAGTTCCTTCACTATTTTTCATAATATAGACACCAGGAACATCTTTTAATAATTCAATTTTAACTTTTAATAATTCGTTCATTTTAAAATGACCACAGTCGCTCCGACTCCACCTTCTCCAGCTCCACCTAATCTAAAGGATTCAACATAAGGACTAGTTTTCAAATAATCTTGAACTCCACTTCTAAGTCGACCTGTACCAGAACCATGAATAATTCGTACTTGTTTATAATGAACCATTACACAATCATCTAAATATTTTTTTATCACTTCTAAAGCATCTTTAACTGTTAAACCAATAACATTAACTTCCGTAGGTACACTTTTTAAAGTTGAAATATAATCAGGAGTATAAGATATTTTCTTCTTTTTAATCACTTGACATTTTCTAATTGCATTAAGTTTAGTTTGAATTTGTAAACCAGAATCAAGTAATAAAGTAACTTTTTCTCCATTTATTCTAATAACTTTACCTTTAGCATGGGAAGAAATCATTTCCACTTGGTCATTAACGTTAACCACAGCATTTTCATAATCCTCTTCTTCAATATTATTAGCTTTTTCATCAATTTTATGTTTAGCTTCAATTACTTCATGTAATTTCTTATTTTCCAAATTTTTAAATTCTAAAAAGATTTGATCAATTTCTTCTTTCGCATCAGAAATAATTTTTTGCTTTTCTTCATCAGCTTGTTCAATAATTTGATTTCTAATCTTTTTATTTTTTTCTTCTTGTAATAATAATTCCTCTTTTATTTTATTTATTTCATTTTCTTTTTCATTTAAATCAAGTTTTATTTTTTCAACTTCCTCTAAACGTTTATTTAATAATTCAAGTTTAATTTCTTTTGAAGAAGATTTTTTTTCTTCAATATATTTTTTCGCTCTTAAAATGACCTCTTCTTGAATACCAAGTCTACTAGCCACTTCAATACCATATGATGAAGAAGCCACATGCAATCTTAAACGATATGTAGGAGCCATATTCTTTTCATCAAAAACCATCGAAGCACATAAAATATTTTCATTTTCTAAAGCATAAGTTTTTAAAGCTTCATAATGAGAAGAAATTAAACTAAAGCAATTTTTATCTAGTAAATAATCAATTACTCCAAGTCCTAAAGCTTCGCCATCTAAAGGTGAAGTTCCTGAACCAAGCTCATCAATAATTACTAAAGAAGAAGAATCAACTTCATTTAAGATTTCTTTGATTTTTACAATATGAGATGAAAAAGTAGATAAATTATCAATTAAAGATTGATTATCACCAATATCAGCATAAATATGATTAAAAAAGCAAATCTCACCACCTTCTTTTATAGGTAAAGCAAGACCACATTGATGCATAATCACTAATAAGCCAACAACTTTAAGCGCGACAGTTTTTCCTCCGGCATTCGGACCAGTAATAATCATTAATTTTTCTTTATCCATTAAAAAAGAATTTCTAACAACTTTATTTTTATCAATTAAAGGATGCGCAGCATTTTCCAGTTTAATAATTTTTTTATCAGAAATTGTAGCAATTGTCCCTTCATAAGTAATAGCAAAAGTAGCTTTAGCAAAAACAAAATCAAGTTTACTAATTACAAAATTATTAGTTAACAACTCAAAATTATAAGAATCAATATAAGTAGATAAATCTTTTAAAATAGCTTGAATCTCACGATTTTCTTCTTCTTTTAAAGAAGCAATATTATTATAAACTTCTATTAATTCTTGAGGTTCAATAAAATATGTTTGTCCAGTATCAGAAACATCTAAAACAATCCCTTGAATACGGTTTTTATAAGTAGCCTTGACCATTAAAGTGAATTGACCATTTCTGATTGCACCATGTCCATCAGATAAATAATTACGATATTTATCCACTAAAGAGGAAGATAAAGAAGATATTCCATTTTCTAAATGTGACATTTTGCTTCTAATACGATATAAATTACTAGAAGCCGAATCCAAAATATCTAAAGACGGAGATATTACTCGATCGATTTTTTGCTTAACATTATCTAAAGATGATAATTGTTCAATTAATTCATTAATTAAAGGATAATTATCTTTTTCTTTAAACTCTTGTTTTAAAGTTTTAATATTATCAAGAAGAAAACCAACTTGATAAAAAAATTCTTTACTTCCTAATCCACCTTTTTTAATTAATTTCAAAGTTGGAATTAAATTAATATGATGGAAAATATTAATTCTACCATACTTATAACTATAATTAATAGCTTCTTGAAGTTCATTTAAAGATGATAAAAGATCACTAGAAGAAGTAAACATTTCTAGATGATTAATATATTCTTTTGCTAATTCAGTATTAGCGTGCTTCAGTAATTTTTCTTTAATAAAAGAAAATTCAAATGTTTCATAAACGCTTTTCATACATTGACTATTTTATCAACATAGTAAATCTTTTTCAATGCTTGCTAAAACTAAATTATTCTTATACAATTAGAACATATGGAAAATATCAGTTTTGAAATAAATGAACAAACTAAAAATAAAATCATCGATTTTTATAAACCTTATCAAGTAGAAAATAATGGTAGTTATATTATCTTTTTTGCAAAATATGAAAAAGTAAGTATTACAATTTATCAATCAAAAAAAGGCTATAAAGCATTATTTTCTGGTGAAAACGCTTTATATGAAGCTAAAATTTTTAATCAAAATGCGCAAGTATCAATTCCAAAAGAAAAAGAAAAAATCTCATTTATTACTTTTGATGAGCAATGTGGTTCTGATGAAGTTGGTTTTGGTGATTTTTTTGGACCACTTGTCGTGGTAGGAGTCTATTATTCACCATCATTAAATAATTTACTTGATAACATCAAAGACTCTAAAAAACTAACTGACGAATTTATCTTAAAATTTGTTCCAACAATTCTTGATAAAGTAATTTTTTCTAAATTAACTGTTCATAATGAAAAATATAATTCATTAATCAATAAAGGCTATAATATGAATAAAATTAAAGCGATTTTACATAATCAAGTTTTAGTAAATTTATCAAAAAAAGTAAAAGTAAATAAATACTTTATTGATCAATTTTGTACAGAAGAAAATTATTTTTACTATATTCAAAGTGAAAAAGAAAAAATTACAAATATTACTTTTCACACTAAAGGTGAATCATATTTTCCTTCAGTTGCTTTAGCTTCAATGATTGCTAGATACTCATTTTTAAAAGAAATGGAAGTCTTAAATCAAAAATATCATTTAACCTTTCCTAAAGGTGCCTCTAATAAAGTTGATGAATTTGCCGAATTATTTGTTGATAAATATTCTCTAGAAGAAATAAAAAAAGTTTGTAAAACAAACTTTTCTAATTATCAATTACTTATTTCTAACAAGCTCTAAAACTCTTTTAAATTCATCATCAATATCACAAGTAAATGTCATTCTTTCTTTACTAGTTGGATGAATAAAAGATAATTTCACTGCCGATAGCATTTGTCCAAGTTGAGTGAACTCTTGTTTTCTTTTACCATAAATTTTATCACCCACACAAGGAAAGCCAATATATTGAAGATGAACTCTAATTTGATGAGTACGACCTGTTTCTAATTTACAAGAAACTAATGTATTATTTTTAAATCTTTCTTCAACATGCACATGCGTTCTTGCATCTTTACCATGATGAACATCAACAGCTTGCTTTAATCGATCATTTTTATCTTTTCCAATTGGAGCAATAATATCAATATCTTCATGAGGAATTACTCCTTCTACTAAAGCTTTATATTCTCGATACATAGTTTTATCTTTTAATTGATCTTGAAGTAAAATATGGCTTCTATCATTTTTAGCAACAACTAATAATCCAGATGTATCTTTATCGATTCGATGGACAATCCCTGGTCTAACCACACCATTAATTGAAGATAGATCCTTACAATGGTAAAGTAAAGCATTCACTAATGTTCCTCCATCATAATGACCATTAGAAGGATGCACTACCATACCACGTGGCTTATTAATAACAAGTAAATCTTTATCTTCATAGATAATATCTAAAGGAATATTTTCTGGTAATAAATTTAAAGGTACCTCTTCTAAAGAAGAAACTTCAATTACATCATTTTCATTAACTTTATAAGAAGCTTTTATCTTTTTTCCATTAACTAAAACTTTTTCTTGTTCAATTGCTGTTTGAAAATATCCTCGACTTTTAGAAGGATCTTTTTTTGCTAAATAAGCATCAATTCTTGTGCCAAATTCATCATTTACTTGATAAATCATTTCCATCATCCTTTTTGGCTAATTCTTTTTCTAATTCATCATTTTTATTTTCTTTATCAAAGAAAATGGCTTTTATTAAAAATAAAAATATTGAAACAGTTAAACACATATCTGCAAAATTAAAAACTGGAAAATTATAAAAACCAAACAATTTAAATTTTAAAAAGTCAATAACTCCATCTGTATGATAAATATTCACTCTATCAATTAAATTGCCTGTACAACCTGGAATAAATAAATATAAAGCAATACGATACCAAATATTTAATGTTTTAAAATGTTTTACTAAATAATAAATAGAAACTGCACTACCAACAATTGATAAAATCGATAATAATATTCTTCCAAAAGAAACATTGGCTAAAAAAGAAGCTAATGCACCTCTATTGTAAGTTAAATAAATCCAAAAGAAATTATCAATAACAGTAATATAACTACCTTCAACACCATTAAAGTAGTTATGGACTACTAGTTTAGTAACTATATCTATAACTAGTAATCCTACCATTACTACGCATGCAATAATTATTTGTTTAATTAATTTTTTAGAAGAATTTTCCATCTTTTAAAACCTTTTCACATCTAGAACAAACTTTGCTACCATTAACATCCACTAAATGATTATGATATGACCAACATCTTTCACATTTTTCACCTGGATGACGTTTAACAATAATTTCATTACCATCTTCAACATTTACTTTTGAAACAATGAAAATTTCTTTTAATTCATCAGGGCTAAATTTATTTAACAGTGATTTATCTTCAACTTTTAAAGTAATTTCACTTTCAAGTGCCGAACCAATAACTTGATTATTTCTGGCTTCTTCAAGTTTTTTCATTACTTCATTTCTAAAAGTTGTAAACTTTCTATATTCATCTAGAATTTCACTTGCATAAGTATGACTTTCTTTAACCATATCTTCAAGTAAAACATGACTATGTTTATGATAAGGAATATTTTGATATACTTCATCCATTGTAAAGGCAAGTACAGGAGCAAGTAAAATAGTTAAAGTATTAACAATTTCATAAATAACTGTTTGATATTCTTTTCTACGATGATCATTTTCACCATCACAATACAAACTATCTTTAGCAATTGAACCATATAAAGCAGAAACATCTTGAACTAAGAAATTAAGTACTTCTTGCATTGCAGAAGCAAAATCATAATGATTATAATCATCTAAAACATGATTTTTAACATTTTCAAGTTCACTTAACATGTATGTTGATAATCTATTAAATGAAGTAACTTTATCTGTTTCTGGATTAAACTTTTTATCTCCACTATCAGATAAATTACCAAGCAAGAATTTAAAAGTATTTCTAATTTTTCTATAAGTATCAGCAACTTGTTTAATAATATTATCAGAAATTCTTACATCAGCTTGATAATCAACTGTTGCTACCCATAATCTTAAAACATCCGCACCATAAACAGAAATAATCTTATTAGGATCAACTCCATTACCAAGAGATTTAGACATTTTATTTCCATTTCCATCAAGAACAAATCCATGAGAAAGAACATTTTTATATGGAGCAGATCCAGTAACTGCAGTAGCAATAATTAATGAAGAATTAAACCAACCACGATATTGATCACTACCTTCAAGATATAAATCACATGGATATTTAAGTCCTCTTTGTCTTAAAACACCATTAAATGATGATCCAGAATCAAACCAAACATCCATAATATCTTTTTCTTTACGGAATGGTCCTTTATCTTTATTTTTTTCAAGATATGAAGCAGGTAATAATTCTTCTGCTTCTTTAATAGTCCAAATAGAAGAACCATATTCACCTACAAGATTTGCAATATGAGCAAATACTTCTTTATCCATAATTGCATTATTATCTTTATCATAAATAATTGGTAAAGGTACTCCCCAAGCTCTTTGACGTGAAATACACCAATCTCCACGATCTTTGATCATATTATGCATTCTTAATTTACCCCAAGAAGGAGTCCAATTAACTTTTTCAATTTCATTTAATAATGGTTCTCTAATCTTATCAATTGAACAGAACCATTGAGGAGTAGCTCTAAAGATAACTGGCTTTTTAGTTCTCCAATCATGAGGATAAGAGTGAGTAATTTCAGTTACATTCATTAAAGCATGTGCTTCATCAAGCATTTTTAATACTTCTTCATTAGCATCTTCATAAAATAAACCGGCAAGTCTAGGACCAGTTGTTTCATCCATTTTACCATGTTCATCAACAGGACAATAAGGTGGTAATTTATATTTTTTACAAACATTAAAGTCATCTTCACCATGTCCTGGAGCAATATGAACACATCCTGAACCTGCATCACTTGTAACATATGCACCTTGAATAAGCAAAGAAGTACGATCATATAAAGGATGTTTTACAGTAATATATTCAGTTTCACGTCCTTTAAATGTTTTAATTAATTCACATTCACTTAAATGAAGTAAATCCTTCATCTTTTCTTCTAATTCCGTTAAAAAGACTAAATTACCTTCATTAGTTTTAAATAAACCATATTCCATATCTGGATTTAAAGCAATAGCAAGATTAGCAGGAATTGTCCAAGGTGTCGTTGTCCAAATAACAAAATAATCACCTTTATTTAATAAACCTTTTCCATCAACAACAGGGAATTTAACAAAGATAGTTTTTGCTTTTACATCATAATATTCAATTTCTGCTTCCGCTAAAGCAGATTCAGAAGATGGTGACCAATAAACAGGTTTTAATCCTTTAAAAATTAAACCATTTAAAGCCATTGTAGCAAAAACTTCAATTTGTGACTTTTCAAATTCTTTATCTAAAGTAACATATCGATGTTCAAAATCAGCAAGAATTCCAAGTCTTTTAATTTGTGCTTTTTGTCTTTCAACTTGACTTAAAGCAAATTCTTCACATTTCTTTCTAAATTCTGCTGGTGGAGTAGTTTTTCTATTAACACCTTTTTTAGTTACAGCATTTTCAATTGGTAAACCATGTGTATCCCATCCTGGATAAAAAGGAGCGTAAAATCCATCCATTGATTTAAAACGAATTATAATATCTTTTAATAAACGATTAAGCATATGACCACAATGCATATCACCATTTGCATAAGGTGGGCCATCATGCAACATAAAACAAGGTTGCTTTTCATTTTTCTTCATGATTTGATGATATAAATCATCTTTTAACCATTCATCAAGCATTTTAGGTTCTTTTTGGGCAAGATTTCCTCTCATTTCAAAATTAGTTTTGCCCATTAATAATGTTTTATTAACTTCCATTTTCTTCTCCTATATAAAAACGTCCTTATTTCTAAGGACGTTAAATTAACGCGGTACCACCTTAGTTCCTATTTCTAGGCACTCAATTTCCTTTTAACGCAAGTTTACGAATATAATTACTTCTTTCATCATATTAGCTCCAAAGTGATCCGTTTCTTTTTATTTATGTTATTTTCCACCAAACAATAACTCTCTTAAATAAACTAAAAAGGCGTCTATCTTTTTCCTAGCCGTTAAAGTTATTATGCAATAATAACAATAATTTAACAAGTTTTTTATAAAACAAATTTAATTTTCAAGTTCAATGATTCCTAAATCAATTAATGATAATATTAATAACGATAAAGTTTTATATGTATTTTTTTTATTAAACATCTTCTCTTCATAATTAAAAATTTTTATATTATCTTCTTGAAAATTATCTAATAGATCAATTTGAAATTCTTTTAAGCATATATTTTCGTATATTTTTAAAAATTCTTCAGATGATATATTTAAACTATTTAAAGAAATATTTTCAATTTTAAATTTAGAAGTATATTCTTTTGCTTCAATTCCATTTGAGAGGCATTTTTCATCTTGATTTGAATTACACAAAAATGCTTCAATTGATGGATAACTTAATAAAAACAAACCATTCATTTCATTTCCATTATCACGTGAATTATGATATTTTTTTAAATTATTTTTAATATTAGTCGGTCTATTACATTTTCTATCTCTATCAAAAATATAAAAAATTGCACTATTTTCTAGATCAAGATTATAATTTGAAGTTAAATTTAAGTATATATTATCAAAAAAATCTTTAGATTCTTCCAATTTATTAATTTGAGGATATTCTGCAACAACAATATAAACACGTGAATATTTATTTTTATCACTTTCTAAAGAAAAATAATTATTTTTAATAGCTGAAACAACAGAATAACCAAATATTTTAGAAAATATATGTTTTAAAATTGCTGGTTCTGTTTTTTCCTCTTCAACAATATAAATGACACTTCCAATAGATTTTTCTTTATTAATTTTGATTTTTTTCATATAAAGGAATTCCACCAAATACACCTGATAAGTACATTTTTTCTAAATTTTGTGATTCACGAGGTTTTTCATCAGAAAATTTTTTAATAAAACTTCCTTGATTATCGAAATCAGTTGAATAAACTTGATCAGGTCTTAAAAGACTTGTTTTAAGCAAATTGGTTGAATGAGAAACAAAAAATAATTGACAATTGGTTGAATGAGCAAATATATATTTTATTAATAATTCTTCCAACTTATTATGTAAACCACTACTAAATTCATCAATTACTAACATACCACCAGTTTTTACAATTGTTAAAATTGTTGGTAAAATCATAAGTAATATTCTATTACCATATGATTCCATAGAAAAAGGTATATAACATAAGTTATCTCTTTTAAATTTTAATCGTGAACTAAAAGGAATTATAGCATTTGGTAATTTTTCATATTTTATTTGAAAAGGTATATTAAATTCTTTGAAAAAACTATTAATATCATTAACACCATATTTATCTAAATAATTTTGTAAACTAATTTCTTTTAAACTTTCATTAGAAAAAACAAATACTTTTGTAAAATCTTGAGATGGATTAACATAAATAGAATTTTTTAAGAATTCAAACCAATGAAGTAATTCATCATGTCCACTGAAACCTGTATTAAAATAAAGACTTCTTAAAAACAATATATTTTTATTAATATTATTTTCATCATAATTTTTCTTTTCAGTTATCTTAGATTCACATGAAGAAATTAATCTGTATAATTTAATTTCATTATCAATTGCAAGTGTCTCTTTATTTATAATTCCGTTTCTATCAATTTCAAAATAATAGATAATCTCTTTCTCATCAATCAAAAAGGTATATTCAAAATACATTGTTGTTTCTTTATTAAACCATGTTACTAATGCAGAAAAATCACCAATCTTATGAAAGAGCATCTCTAATAAGAATGGTATTGATAATAAAGCAGTTGTTTTACCTGATGCGTTTGATCCATAAAAACAACAACCTTTAAGAATATCATTATATATATTACTTGTAGCAAGAATTTCTGATTTTGTTGGCACTAAATCAATAATGGTTTCTTGAGTAAATGATTTAAAATTTTTAAATCTAATTTTTTTAAGCATAATATTTCACCTACTCTTAGTATAAACTAAAAATAAACATTGTAAAACTATTATGTGTAATTTTTTTACATTTTATATTTACACTATGTAATTTTTTTGCACATTAGTTTATTGATTGACAATTTTCTTTAATTTTTGCTAAAAATCATCTTTTAAACAAATATTTAAATCTAATGCATCAAGAATTTTAATTAATGTATCAAGTCTAGGAATCGACTCCAACTTTTCAATACGAGCAATCATTGGTTGTTTTATGCATGTCTTTTTAGCTAATTCTCTTTGTGACATTTTTAAAAATAATCTTTTTTCAATAATCTTAACAATTATATTTGATATTTGTTTATTAATATAAAATTGATAATTATCATATTCATTTAATGAAATATTATCAAATAAGTTGAAATTATCTTTTTCCATATTTTTCCCTAAAATTAAGATAACTTATTAGTTATCAAAAAAATCATATCATCAATACAAACTAATTTCAACATTACTTTCAAATACATTATTATCGTATTCAGTTGATGAAGATAAATTTACTTTAGAAATATTTGTATGTAAAAATGCTTCATTATATATTGTTTTTAAATTAGTTGGTAATGATATCTCACCACTTAATTTACTATTATAAAAAGCTCTTGAAGAAATATTTTTTAGTTTACTATCATTAGTGAAAGTAAAGCTTTCTAAAGAAGAATTTTCAAAACTTGATGAAGAAATAACTTCTAAAGTATTTATAAAATTAATACTTTTTAATCCGGTTTGATAAAATGCATATGAACCTATTTTTTGATAATCTTTTAATGAAAATGAAGATAAACTTACACTATCATAGAAGCATTTATAAGGAATTTCTTTTGTAGTAAAATCAATAGTTTTTAAATTTTTACATGAAGCAAAGCTTCCTTCTAATAAAGATAAAGAACTAGTTTTAACTTCTGCAATATTACAATTTTCAAAAGCATATTTACCAATAGAAGTAATATTGGTAAAATCAAAATTAGTCAATAATGAACAATCTTTAAAAGCATAATTATCAATTTTAGTTACACTAGAAGAAAGATTTACATTTTCTAAAGCAGGACATCTTTCAAAACTAGAGCCACTTAAAGAAGTATATTCACCAAGTAAAGTTACATCTTTCAAATATTTATTATTAAAAAAACTATCAACAGATACTAACTTTAAATTATTAAAAGTAATACTTTCTAAATGAGTATTTTGAAAAGTTCCTTTATAAATATTTTCAACTTTTTCTCCACCTTCAAATGAATATAAATTAATACAATCTGCAAATAAATGATCAGATAAAGAAATAACATTATTACTCATTCTAACTTTTTTTAAATTGTTACATTCTCTAAAAGCATCATAACCAATTGAAGTAATTGAATCAGGAATAATTACTTCTTCAATATTTCCATTACCTTTAAAACTATTAACAGAAATAGAATTAACTGTGTAAGTAATATTATCTTGACTAATTGAAGAAGGTATTTCTAATTTTTTTAAATTAAATGAACTTGATAAAATGACTGAAGCAGTTTTATTATCATTATTTAATTCATATCTAATCGTGCCATTTTCTTGTATATTGCTACTACAAGACATTAATAATAAACCAATCAATAACAAATATTTTTTCATAAAAATCACCTATATTCATTCATTAGTATTCCACCGGCAATTGCTACATTAAGTGAATCAATATTATCCATAGGAATTTTAACATTATAAGAAGCTATCTCAATTATTTCTTTTTTTACTCCTTGCCCTTCATTACCTAAAATTAAAATAAATTTATCTCTATTTTTAAACTCTTTATAATTAATAGCATTATGTAAAGAAGTAGCAACAAGACAATATTTATCTTTCAATTCATTAATATTCACGTCAAGATATAATGGTATTTTAAAAAGTGCACCTTTTGTAGAACTTATTACTTTATCATTATAAATTGAAGCGGTATCATTTGATAAAATTACTCCATCATAATTAAACGCTAAAGCGGTTCGAATAATAGTTCCTACATTACCAGGATCTTGTACACCATCAAGATAAATTAATTTATTACCAGTAATTTCTTTTTGAATAAAAAATGAACATACTCCAATCATATTAGAAGAATTAACATTACTAGATAACTTATCTAATATTGGTTTAGTAACAATAATTTGTTCAACATCATCATATTTTTTTTGATAAGATAAAGTCAAAATCATTTTCAATAACTTTTTTTCATGCGCTAAAAAGATAAAATCTTCTCCATCCACTAAAAACATTTGTTTTTGCTTTTTTATTGAAGATTTTTTTAATTCTAATAGTTCTTTAATTAAAGGATTTTTTGTACTTGTGATCTCTTTCATTTTCTAATACCATATATTAATTTTTCTTTTCTTAATTTATAATCTGGACAATATAAACTTAATTTATCATAAAATTGTTTACTATGATTTTGATAAAAATCATGACATAATTCATGCACTACTACTTGATCAATCAAATCAAGAGAAAAATGAATCAAATTTTCGTTAAAAGTTAAGATTTTTTTATTATAATGATTATTACCTAATGCTGCAGATAACTTTTTTATTTTTATTTCATGACTCGATAAATTCATTATATTTTCATAATACCTAACTCTAGAAGTAATTACATCAAGTAAAACTTTTTTTGCTAAAACTTTTTTACCTTTATAAAAAACATACATTCCATCTAAAGTATTTCCTTTTGTTGGATATACTCTTTCAATTTTCCCAAAAATATAAGCGTAATTACCATCAATAAAAGGTTCAGAATTAAATTTTTCTAAAGTTGAAACAGGAAAGACTTTTTCTAAGTCTTTTGTTAATTTACTTAAAGGATAATTTTGTTTAACTCTCACATTAATAATTCCAAAACAATAATGATATGTTCTAGAATTACTACTTGAATAAATTAAATCAACTTTAACTTTATATCCATTTACATTAATAATTACTTGTTCTCGCATACATAAATTATATAATATATAATGAAATTGAGGTAACAAAATATGGAAAAAGTTTTAATTAGTGCATGCTTAATTGGTGATAACACAAAATATGATGGTAAAAATAATTATGTAAAAGATGTTGAAAAACTTTTTTCTTTATGCGATTTAATTATTGTTTGTCCAGAAGTAATGGGTGGATTAAAAACTCCACGTGCTCCAAGTGAAATTAAAGATAACAAAGTCATAAATATTAAAGGAACTGATGTCAGTAAATTCTTTCATAATGGTGCTTCCTTAGTTAGTTATATTGCAAAAGAAAACAAAGTAAAATATGCTGTTTTAAAAGAAAATTCTCCTTCATGTGGAGTTAATAAAGTTTACGATGGAACATTTCAAAACAATTTAAAAAAAGGTCAAGGTGTGACCACTCAAATATTATTAAAACAAGGAATAAAAGTTTTTAACGAAAAAGAAATCGATAAGCTTGTAGAGATTTTATCAAATCATTAAAATTCATTTAAATAATTTTTGACTTCATTTAAAAATTTATCATTTCGTAAAGAGATGATTTTTTTTGTATTTTCAATTTGTTTTTCCCAATTATCTAAACAATCACTTTGTTGTCCCCATCTTAAACATTGATCATATTTATAAGGAAGAACTTCTTCAACCATTTCTAATAATTTTTGATAAATATTATCAATATTTAAATTATTATTTAATAAATATTTTGCTCTTTTATAAAAAGTTTGTTTAAATTCATAATTAATCATCAAACATTTCAATAATTTAAAATTTGAATAAGAATGCAATTGTTTTCTAGATAAAAAATTAGTATCTTCACTAAAAGCAAAATCAGCATCATGAAGAGCAAATCTAAATTTCCCATCATAATATTTCTTATCTTTAACAACACTAGTTCTCCACATAATTAAATTATTGTTATTACCAACAAAATCCCAATTAGAAGCATAAGCATTTGCTAAAACCACATCAATAAAACTGTCTATATCAATATACTTTTCACAAAATTCATTATAAATATTATTATTAGCTAAATCTTGATTTAAAAAATGCATCATTTCTTGTAAAAAAGATTCATCATTACCTTCATCAAGAAGAAAATCACCTTTATATTTATACATAATTACATCATCTTTTTTAACATTATAGTTCATTTCAAAATAAGTATCTTTATAATGTTCTCTTATTGAATAAAGTCCAAAATATTCTCCATTAATATAAACTATACATGGTCTATATCCAGTTGTAGAAGCGTTACTATTAACCATTACTTCTTGTAATAAAGCATCGTTAAAACCAGTGAATGATTCAAAACAATTTCCACCATTATGAAGTCTAAAACGCGTAAATCCTGTTAATAAAGAACCATCTTTTTTAGTTCTATCTTTAAAAATATGAGCATCAACTTTTTGATTCTTTTTACCAAATTCATTTTTATTAAAATTTAAATTTAAAGTTCTTTGAGGGTAACCAAGTGACCAATTACCACCTAATTTAACTTGTGAATTACGATAAAAATATTCTTCATAAACTGGATCAATATATTCTAAATTTACTCTTTTTTCTATTTCTTCACGAATTTTATTATAAAATCCATTATTCCCAAACATTTCTTCATAAGGTAAAGATAATGATACTACTGGGATAGAAAAATAATTATCTTTATCGATAATATAAGTTAATGATCTAGACAAAACATCTTGTTTAGTTTTTGTATCATAAACTCTAATAGTTAAAACTGGTTGCTTATCCATTTTTAAATAATAATTTTTATTTCTTTGAATATTATTATTATAATTTTCCGAAACACATTTTCCTTCATGATCATCTTTCAGAATTCCATCAACAGAAGTTGTAAAAGGAATTTGAGTTAAACTAGTAATTTTTTTTGAATCAATAATTATTGGATATTGATATTTATAATTAGGTTTACTACCATCAAAAGAGTAATATATTTCATAATTGGGATTATTAACTTTAAACTGTAAATCTAGACTATTTTGATAAATATTTGGCAAATAATTAACATAAATATCTTTTTCAAGTTCATAAAAACCCTCAAATGGATTAGATGTACCACTTTCACTAGAACTACTTTCTTTAAAAGATTCACTACTAGAAGTTTCAGTTGTAAAAGAAGTATTATTACTTGAAGACGATAAAAACTCACTACTAGAAGTAGTTAATTCAGAACAAGATAAAAGTAAAGGTATTAAAAATAAAATCTTTTTTTTCATATGAAGATAAAACCTGCTTAAACGCAGGTTATTATTATCTAATTTTTTCTAAATGCCAAATATCATCAACGTATTGCTCTATTGTTCTATCAGATGAGAAATATCCAGATTTAGCAATATTAATTAAACAAGATCTTGCCCAAGCAGTTCTCTTTTTATAACGTTTTTCAATTTCTTTAGAAGCTTTTAAGTAATCTTCAAAATCTAACAAATTAAAGAATTCATCATTATTCCACATAATTTCATCAAAAATTTGTTTAAATTCATCTCTATTAGCATGCCAAGTACCATTAATTAAAGAATCAATGACTAATTTAATATCTTTATTAGAATTATATTCATCCCAAGCACGATATGATTTAGCTTTTCTTATTTCATCTAATTCATAATCCTTTTTACCAAAAATAACGGAATTTTCATTACCCACTAAAGAATTAATTTCTACATTAGCCCCATCAAGAGTACCTAAAGTAATCGCTCCATTAATCATAAATTTCATATTAGATGTTCCAGATGCTTCTTTACCAGCTGTAGAAATTTGTTCAGAAACATCACTACCTGGAATAATAATTTCTGCAGAAGATACTTCATAGTTTTCAATAAAGACAACTTTCATGAATTTATTAATTTCTTCATCATTATTAACTTTATCAGCAACACAATTAATTAATTCGATTACTTTCTTAGCAAAATAATAACTAGGGGCAGCTTTGGCTCCAAAAATAAATGTATGAGGATAAATTCTAAAATTAGGATCCTTTTTCATCATTAAATAATAATACATAATTCTCATAACATTCATAAATTGACGTTTATACGCATGTAATCTTTTAACTTGAGTATCAAAAATTGAAGTAACATCAACATCAATACCATTTCTTTCTTTAATTAATTTAGCAAAACGAATCTTATTATGCTTTTTAATTGTTGATAATTTTCTTAAAACTTGTTCATTATCAACAAACATCATCAATTTTTCAAGTTCACTTGGATTAGTAATCCAACCATCTCCTATTAAACTAGTAACATATGAAGATAATTCTTCATTACAAGACAAGAACCATCTCCTATGAGTAATACCATTTGTTTTATTATTAAATTTTTCTGGATATAAAGTATATAAATCCTTAAAAGTATCTTTTTTACAAATTTCAGTATGCAATGAAGCCACTCCATTAACCGAGAAACCAGCATGAATACCTAAATTTGTCATATGAATCATACCATCTTTAATAATTTTAACACGATAAATAAAATCATCATTATAACCTTTTTCTTTTAAAGATAAGACAAATCGACGATCAATTTCTTCAATAATCATATAGACTCTTGGAAGTAAAGTGGACATATATTGTACTGGCCATTTTTCAAGAGCTTCCGCCATAATGGTATGGTTAGTATAAGCCATAGAATGTTGAACTTGATACCAAGCTTCATCCCAACCAAATCCTTCTTCATCCATTAAAATACGCATAAGTTCAGGAATACATAGAATAGGATGAGTATCATTTAATTGGAAGACATATTTTTCACATAAATTATCAAGTCTACCATATTGTTCTTTATGGGATCTAACAACAGATTTTAAACCAGCAGAAACAAGGAAATATTGTTGTCTTAATCTTAAAATACGACCATGTTCATTAGAATCATCTGGATATAATGACATACAAATTTCATTGATAGAATTTACATAATCTTTAAAAGATTGATGTTCAGGTATTTGTTCACTCGCTTCTGGTGACCAAAGTCTTAATGTATTAATAACTTTATTATGATAACCCATTACCATTACATCATAAGGAACAGCTTTAACTTTTGTTGCATTTGCCGTTCTACATCTAACTCTTCCATCAGTATCAACATAAGTTTCACCATTACCATAAAATTCAACTTCAACAGCTTTTTCAGGTTTTCTAATTTCCCAAACATTATCATTTTTTAACCATTGATCAGGTGTTTCAACTTGCTTATTATCAATAATTTTTTGTTTAAAAAAACCGTATTTGTATCTAATACAATTACCATGTCCTGGATAAGATAAAGAAGCTATTGAATCAAGAAAACATGCAGCAAGACGACCTAATCCACCATTACCTAAACCAGCATCAGCTTCCTTATTTTCAAGTTCATTAATATCAATACCTAAATCATTTAAACCAGATTTAGCAACATTATAAATTCCTAAATTAATCATATTGTTTGTTAACAATCGACCAATTAAAAATTCCATTGAAAAATATATTAATTGTTTAGATTGATGATTTTTAACATATTCTTTTGATTTTAATAAATCAAATGATGCTTCATCTTTTACCATTTCGCCTAGGACTTGATAAAGTTCATCATAACAACATTCTTTATAAGTTCTACTGTATTTTTCAATTACTCTTTTTTCAAATTCTTTTTTAAAAACTAATTTTGTTTCAAACATTTTTCTTTCCTCTATTTTGATTTATATTTTAAGATTAATGCACCAAATGATGCAAGTTTTATTGATATTGTGTAAGGTTGATTATTCCAAGACATATTCATCGTTTGTAAAGGTAAACCATTATAATGATTATAACCACCATAAACATCTTTGTCAGAATTAAATATTTCTTCATATTCACCTTCAAATGGTACACCAATATTAATATATTCGTAATAATTAGGTGTCATATTAAAAATAAATATTAAAGTATCTTCTAAATATGATCTTCTAAAAGCATATATTGATTGAGAAGCATTATCCGCCATTAACCATTGAAAATGAACTGGGTTATATTCTTCTACATGCATACTAGGTTCATATTGATAAATTAAATTTAAATCTCTTACTAAACGAGATATTGAATCATGTTTAGGATAAGTTTTTAAATTCCATGGTAAAGACTTTTTTTCTGACCATTCATCAAAAGAAGCAATTTCATTTCCCATAAAATTTAGTTTCTTACCAGGATGAGCCCACATATAAGTATACAAATTTCTAATTTGAGCAAATTTTTGATCATAATCGCCCCACATCTTATTAATGATAGTTCCTTTTCCATGAACAACCTCATCATGAGAAAGTGGTAATAAGAAATTTTCAGAATAAAAATATGCCATTGAGAAAGTTAAACTATGATGATGATATTTTCTATAGATTGGATCTTTTGCATAATAAGCAAGAGTATCATTCATCCAGCCTAAATCCCATTTATAATCAAAGCCAAGTCCACCATATTCAAGAGGTTTAGTAACTCCTTGATAACTTGAAGAATCTTCTGCAATCATCATTACATCTGGATGTTTAAGATGAATTTTGCCATTTAATCTTTTAACAAATTCAATTGCCCCAATATTTTCTCCTCTTGAAGAATCACCATGCCAATAAATAACATTACTAATTGCATCAAGTCTTATTCCATCAAAATGGAAATAAGAAATAAAATAATCAATACCAGACATTAAAAATGATCTAACTGGATCTTTACCTAAATCAAATAATTTACTTCCCCATTGAGAATATTCATTTTCACCAGTATATTCAAATAGATTAGTTCCATCAAATTTTTCTAAAGCAAATTCATCTGTAGCAAAATGTACAACTACATAATCAAGAATTACGCCAATTCCTGCTTGATGTAGACGATCAATAAATGACATCAATTGAAATGGGTTTCCATATCGAGAATCCGTAGAATAAAATCCTGTTGCTTGATAACCCCAAGAACCATCAAAAGGATATTGAGTGATTGGCATTAATTCAACATGAGTAAAACCATTTTCTAAAACATATTTAATTAATTTATCAGCGACTTCTTCATAAGATAAAAATCTATTATCTGGATGATCAAGCCATGAACCAATATGAATTTCATAAATTGACATTGGTTTATCAAAATTTCTATTTCTATTTTTTAAATATTTTTCATCATGCCAAATAAAATTTTCAATATCAAACAATTTTGAGCATGATCCTGAACGATATTCAGAAAAATATGCAAAAGGATCTTGTTTATCTATATAATTACCATTTGCATCATGAATATGAAATTTATAAGTTTGATAATTTTTTACCCCTTCAATAAAAACTTCATAAACACCTGAAACATCAACTTTTTTCATTTGATGTTTGCTAGGATCCCAATTATTAAATTCACCAATAACTGATACATCTTTTGCCATTGGTGCATATACTCTAAAAAGAGCGCCTTCTTTTTTATTTTGTGTCACAAAATGTGCGCCAAAATACTTATATGCTTCTATGGTTTGCCCCATCAAGAAATCATAAAGTAACCCAAATGCCATATTTTCTCCTTTTTTATTTTTAAAATAAAACCTTCTTTTTTATTTTACACGATTTTAGATTTATTAGCAAAATGTAAGCGATTTTCACAAGCAATATAATAGTTTTTTATATATAATATATAAATTATATTACATTTTAATATATTTATTAATTAAATTTATTTATTCAATAATATAAATTGAAAAAAATTTTTTTTATCATTAAAATTATTATGTTAAATATAATTTAAGGAGAAAAAATAAATGTCAAAAGTTATCGCAGTTAACGCTGGATCATCTTCTTTAAAGTTTAAACTTTATGAAATGCCAGAAGAAAAAGTTATTTGCTCTGGTTTACTTGAAAAAATCGGTTTACAAATGGGTAATTTCGTTTTCAAGATGAATGGTGAAAAATTTGAAAAAGAAGTATATTTACCTGATCATGAAGTCGCAGTTAAATATTTAGTTGACTCACTTCTTGAACATCATTGTGTAAATTCACTTGATGAAATTAAAGGTATTGGTCATAGAATTGTTCAAGGTGGTCATTATTTTGCTGATTCAGTTATTATTGATGATGAATCAGAAAAATTAATTGAATCATTAATTCCACTTGCTCCATTACATAATAAAGCTCATTTAATCGGATATCGTGCTTTTAAAACTATTTTACCAAATGTAAAATCAGTAGCAGTTTTTGATACTGCATATCATCAAACAATGCTTCCAGAAGATTATATGTATGCATGTAAATATGAATACTATGAAAAATATATGGTTAGAAAATATGGTGCTCATGGTACTTCACATAAATATCTTGCTGAAAGAGCTAAAGAATTCACTAAAGGTAAAAAAGTTATTACTTGTCATATTGGTTCAGGTGCTTCTTTATGCGCTAGTTATGATTGTAAATGTGTCACTACTTCAATGGGTTTAACTCCACTTGCAGGAATTATGATGGGTACAAGAACTGGTGATATTGATGCTTCAGTTATGAATTATTTAGTTACTCATACTGGTAAATCTTGTGAAGAAATTTATCAAGAATTTAATAAACAATCTGGATTACTTGGAATATGTGGTTTTTCCGATACTAGATATGTTGAAAAAGCGATTGCTGAAGGTAATGAAAAAGCAAAACTTGCTTATAAAATGTATGCAAGAAGAATTGCTGATTATATTGGTCAATATTATGTTAGATTAGGTGGTTGTGATTTAATTGTTTTCTCCGCAGGTGTTGGAGAAAATTCACCAACAATGAGACATAATGTTCTTGAAAATATTAAAGAAGCATTGGGTGTAGTAATTGATGAAGAAGCTAATAATCAAATATTTGGTGGGAAAGAAGGCTTTATTACTAAACCTGAATCTAAGATTCAAGTCGTAGTTATTCCTACTGACGAAGAAGCAATGATTGCTAGAGATATCGTTAGATTATTAAAAATTTAAACAAAAAAGAGAATCAAAAAATTCTCTTTTTAAATACCAATTTTTTCTCCATCTAGAAAAATTATTTCATCAAATCCTTCTTCTAAAGTCGGTTTTTCAAACATTGAAAAATAATTATCAATTACATTTAAAGGTAAATATAATTCATTAGCTAAATTATTTCTTAAATTAACTCTTTCTTTACAAAGATCTTTATTAGTATTTAAGCAAATACAAATTAATTTTACTTCGTTTCTATTAACATAAGAAAAGATTCCTTCTAGGTTTTCTTTTCTTTTTTCTTTGTTAATATTTGTCGCATCAAATATTACATTATATCCTTCAAGTAAATATTCTTTAATTAAAGAAAATGCTTTAGGAAACACATCAATTTCTTTAAGAGGATAATCTTTTCTTATTTGATCAGTAGAAACAATTTTTGCCTTTAAAATATCTTTATTATTTTTCGCATATGTTGATTTACCAGATCCTTGCACACCACATAAAATATAAATATTTTTCATAACGCCCTTCTTATATAATGACCTAAATAATATAATGAATTATTTAAAGTAATCTCTTCATTAAAATTATTATAAGCATTTTCGATAATCTTTTTTGCTTCATCTTCATTTTCTAAAGTAAATGATAAATAATAATTTTTAATATGCATATTTTTTAATTCATCAAGACGGTTAATTAAATATAAAATTCGATAATCTAAAACTGTGGTAATACAATTTTCATCACTAATTAAAGGAAATAATGCATTCATACGATCTTTTAAATAAAATTGATTTTTCTTACATCTATTACAATAATCTTTTTGATTATGATAATATGTACCAATTGGACATGATTTCATAATCATCATTTCTAATCTTCCATAAATTTGTAAGCCCACATTTGGATAAACTTGATGTCTAAAATAATAATCATCAATAATATTTTTAATGCTATCTTTATCAAGTTCATTGGAAAGAAAACATTTTTGATAGTTAAAAGTAAAATAAGCATCTAAAGCATATGAATTAGTAATATTGCAATATGGACTTGCTATTAATAAATTCCCTTCCACAAAATAATCAACCATCATATTTTCATAATTTAAATGTTTAAAATTAATTCTATTTGCTTTAGTTAAAGTATCAATATTTTGATATTTTATTTTAGAAGTAATAGTCAAATTTAATAACTTTTCACTTTCTTTACTAGATGAACAACTATATTCATTTTTTATAATTTTATTTTCTTTAGTAAATAGTTTTATTAATTCATCAAGAACACTATTTCTTAATTCATTAATTTGACTTATAGGAACAAAAATATCTTCGTCACCATTAAATTCTATTTTTTCAAAGGTTAAAGGTAAACTATTAACTTTTGTAAACTGATCAATAATTCTTTCTTTACTAGTTCCTTTATTTAAGGCAGTTTGCACTAAAGAACTTACTTTTTTTATTTTTGCTTTACCAATAAAAATTTCAAAAATTAATGGTTTATTTTTATAAGCAGTAATTCTTCCACTTATTTTTCTTTTATATATCTTTTTATTTTCTTCTTCGACTTTTTTTATTAGTAAATAAGAAGAAGTTCTAATTACTTCGACATCATTTTTGACTAAAAATGACACATTTTTTATTTCAATAATTTGACCTTTTTTAGCTTCTTCAACAGGTGTATGATTAACAAACATTTTTTGAATTTGTAAACCATTTTGCTTATTATCATTAAATCTAATCCCGTCTAAACGATGAATATTTTTTTCTAAAAAAATATATATATTATTGTTTTTTATATATTTTACATAACCAATTCTTTCACCTTGATGAGAAGAAGAATTTTGATTCAATAAAGAAAAAATACTTTCATTAAACATGTATCCTTTAGTAAAAGTTCTTGAAAATATATTTTGTAAATTTTCTTGATCATTTTTTAAAGATTTATTATTTTTATCTAAAGCATTACGATATGCTTTTGTTACTAAATAAACATATTCTAATTGTTTTAATCTTCCTTCAATTTTTAAAGAATCAACATTTTCTTTTTTCAATTCATCAATATATTGTAAAGTATTTAAATCTTTCGTAGAAATCATATAGGAAGAAGTAATTTCTTCATTTTCTTTCATTAAAGAATATTTCATTCGGCATGGTTGAGCGCATCTTCCTCGATTTCCACTTCTATCTCCAATAAATGATGACATTAAACAATTGCCAGAAAAGCTTACACATAAAGCTCCATGAATAAAAACTTCAACTTCTAAACCTATTGCTTTTACTTCTTTAATTAAAGATAATGGAGTTTCTCGAGCCAAGACAATTCTTTTAAAACCAATCTTTTTTAAAGCTTTTGCTTGATCAATATTATGACAATTAAGTTGAGTGGAAGCATGTAAAATTAAATTAGGATAAACTTGATGTAAATAAAAAGCAAATCCTAAATCTTGAATAATTAAACCATCAACATTATTTTGATGAAGGAATTCAGCATATTTAACTGCTTTATTAAATTCATCTTGATAAATTAAAGTATTCATTGTAACAAATACTTTTTTATTTAATAAATGAGCATAAATAATAATTTTTTTCATTTCTTCATCATCAAAATTATCCGCGCTCATTCTAGCTGAAAAAGCTTTTCCACCTAAATATATTGCATCCGCACCAGCATTAAATGCACATAAAGCCGATAAATAATTTCCTGCAGGAGATAATAATTCCATTTTTTAATCCTCGATAGACAAAAATAATCATAACATATTATTAAGTTAATTTTTATTAAAAAATTTAATTATAATATTTTTAATTGGATTTAAATCTTTACTAGACATCAAAGAAAAAACATATTTATAATCTTTATTTAAATAATTTTTAATATTATTTATATTTTCTAGATAAATTATTTTTTCAGAATTAAATTTATTTAGTAAATCTTTATTTGTCTTATCATTAAAATCACAAATAAAAGCCAAATCAAATTTTGATAAAATATCTTTAATATCTTTATAGAAATATTCTAAACGACTAACGCGATCTGGTTTATATATTGCAACATATTTATAAAAAGGAAATAAAACTTTAACATTTTCTAAATTTACTTTCATTTGTGAAGGATGATGAGCATAATCATCAATATAAATTTGTTTATTAATTTTATTGATATTAAATCTTTTTTGAGCCATTTGATAATTTTGTAAATTATTCTTTACTTTTTCTAAATCATAATGATGTAAAAAATAAAAAGCTAAAACACCGACAACATCTTTAATTAAAGGTAACCCATACATATTATTAAACTTAAAATCAGTAATAAATTCTGTTTGAAAATATAATTTTCCTTTAATACCATTTTCATCAAAAGAAAAATCTTCCGCGTAAAAATCCGCACGATCATCAATTCCATAAGTGAAAAAATATGGATTATTGATTTTATAAAACGAATCATAATCAATTAAACCAATACTAGAATAAGAAGCAAATTTATTAAAAGCTAAAATATAATCTGATTCACTTTTATAATAATCAACATGATCATAATCAATATTACAAATAAAAGAAAAATAAGGTTTATATACTAAAAAATGTTCTTGATATTCACAAGCTTCCAAAAAGAAAAAATCTTCATTAATTTGTTTCTTTCCATATCCATCACCTCTTAAAAAAGATGATTTATAACTCCCACAGGCAAGTAAACCCACTAAAGTGGTTTTACCATGACTTCCTGAACAACACACAAGATTATCTTTTTTTAAATAAAAAGAAAGAAATTTATTATATTCTAAAAAAGGTAAATGCTTTTTTTGAAAATCTTTTATTAAATATTCATCCATAAAATTATGACCAACAATAATAAAACAATTATCTAAATATTCTTTATTATCTAAAGAAAATATTTTTACATTTCTTTTCTTTAACCTTTCTTCAGTAAATATATAATTACTAACATCACTACCAACTACTTCATAGCCATCATCTAGTAAGATATTTGCTAAACTAGCCATTCCAGAACCTTTTATCCCAATTAAATAAAATTTCAAAAAAATCACCATTACAATATATGCAAATGGTGATATTAATATTTAAATTGATTATTTTTCACATAATTTTTTTAAATTAGCAATATTTTCTTCACTAAGTTCTCTTAAAGGAATGAAATAATTTTGTCCATCCTTTTTAGAAAACTCCACAATATACTTTTTAAATCTTAATAAAGAAACTTCTCCTTCATCTATGATTTCTGTATGATTTTTTAAACCTTTTAATTTAAATTTCACTATATCATTTTTCTTAGAAAATGTAATAGTGATATCATTATTAATTCCTCGATTTACTTTACCAAAAAATAAAATAAAAGGTAAACTAAATAATAAACCAACCCCTAATAAAATAAAAAGATAACCAATAAAATTACTTCTAAATGTAGCATCTTCGTTATCAATAAAAACTAAATACATTCCAAGTAAACTAGAAAATACACATAGTAAAATCATCCAATAAAATTTAGATAATCTTGCAGATAAAAAATCAATAAACTTATGTTCATAGTTCATTGAAAACTTGATTTTAAATTCCATATTATTAATATTTATGAGAACTTTCTACATTAATCACAAAAAAGACAATTCCACCTGCTGGTAATTTAACTGGAACCACTGGCATACCCACCCCTGCTTGATTAAAAGAAGTAACAAGTCTTTCTCCAGCATGAGTTTTCAAGATTTTTTTAACTTCATCTAATTTTTCATCTTCCACACCAATCATAATGGTTTTACTTTTTTTCTTTAAAAATCCACCTGAAGAATTTAATAAAGTTACATAGTAACCATGATCATTTAAATCTTTTACAACATCTGGATAATCATCACCTTGTAAAACTGCAATTACAAGTTTTTTATAATTCATATTCATAGAAATTGTCCTCCCAATAAAATAATTATAAATAGTAATTTTAATAAAATCAATATGCGAAATTCTCGCTAAAAAGAACATGTCAATTAAATTATTAAATGCAACAAAAAAAAGAGATGAAAAATGAATAAATGTTATAATTAACATTCTTATAATAAAAAATATAGTAAATCAAATCAATTTGCTATAATGTGTAACCTTAAAACACTTGAAAAAGTTCTATCACTTATAGTTAAAATTATATAAATCATTTAATAAATTATTCAAAAAAAAGCGTTTCATACCTTTTTTTTATAATTGTAATTAAAAAATTTTTTTGTATTTCTGATATGCATTGAACATCTTTAATTAGTTTATTAATTTTATTTAAATCAATTTTATTTTTAATTCTTTCAATCGCTTTATCACATTCAACATATTCATGAGATTTAATAAATTTATAATAATTTATTCTTTTTCCTTTATAAAGTATAGCTGATGTTGGAAAATCATATATTCTAGCATTCATTTGAGTTTTATCTTTCAAAACTTTTTTTGCGAGTACTTCATCCATTTGAGGAAATAAACATGATCCGCAATCAAAAATTGGTGCAATTCTTATTTCATCAGTATCTTGATTATATAAAAATCCCCAATTACCATTATGTCTATCCCAGTTTCCTATTAAAGCATCAATAACAAATATGTTCCAAAAATGATTAGATAGTTCAATTGGATCAATAAGATTTTGTTTTTCTATTGCTTCGACAATATCTATAATATCAGTTCCATAACCATTGGATTTTGAATCAATAATTTGATTCTTAACAGATGCAAAGTCCATAAGTTTATATCCATCTTTTTCAAAATCTTTGCAAGCAACAGATACTCTATTAACACCATTATATTCATAACTACCTAAAATTGTTTCTTGGGCTTTAATTCCAATCATATTGAAAATATGACATCCTAAATATTCAGAAATACAAGAATTTGCATAAGATAAATTATCATTTTTTGAAGCATGTGATGGCAATTTTAACATATATAATTCATATTTATTATTACACTAAGTTTGCTTCCATTTGCTCCACCATATGATTTTTTTCTTTGTGGTAAATTAGTAAAATTCATTAATTTCATTAATAACACCTACCTTAAATATTTATTTCTTAAATAATCCGCTTGTTCTTTTGAAATAAGATTTTCAATTTCACAAACATTGATACTGCTATTAGTTTCATCTAAATAACAATCATATAAAGGATTATTCTTATTTTTTTTATTTTTAATAAACTTTATATCTTCTAAAAGAAATTCAGGAAGATTTTCTTCATATGAAGGATTATATAATACTGGTTCTAAAGAAACTAATTCATTTATAGAAACACCTAAAGCTTTTGATAATTTCAAAATAACTCTTAATCTGCAATCAAGTATATTGCTTTTACCTGAAAAAATATCAAATAAAGTGGTTTTTGAAATCCCACTTACTTTTGATAACTTATATATAGTGAATTCTTTTTGATCTAGTAATTCAGTAATAGTCATATTATCAACTCCTAGTTACTATTATATCGGTTTTCCGATATATTATCAATTATAATATATAAACAAACTGTTAATTAAATTAGTAAAACAAGTTAAAACACTTATTATTTTTTATAATATCTTTGATTTTTACTACTTGGTTTATCTGGTAATGTCATCTTAACTAAACCATTTTTTATTGCTGGCTTTAAATAGGAATCTCTTAAAGTTTCCTTTGATTTTATCTTTAATCTATTCATTAATTCAATGGCCGACAAAGGAATATCATAATCCATTACTTCTAACAATTTATTGACTTTTTCTGAAATATTTTTCGATTCTTTTTCACTCAATAAAATTGTTTCATCTAAAGATTCATCAATCATTTTTAGCATAAATTCGATAAAGCAATTTGAATTTCCATTAATACGACTATTAGAAATGGCTTTATTATAATCTTCTTGATACTTTTTAATTTGTGATTCGATAGGCAAATATTCAAATATATTATTCCATTTTGATAATAATACATTTTGCCATAATCTAGCCGTTCTCCCGTTTCCATCTTTAAAAGGATGAATAAAAACAAATTCATAATGAAATATACAAGATTTAATTAGAATAGGTGTTTCTTTATCATCATTTAACCATTCAAATAAATCACTCATTAGTTTTGGAACTAACTCTTCTAGTGGAGCAATAAATATAATTCTATCACCATCTTTAACACCTTCTGCGTGATTCCAATATCTAACAGATTCATCATCTATCAAATATGTTAATATACCATGTGCTTTTAACAAATAAATTATGTATCATTTCATATGCTTTATATGCATTATTTACTTCTTGAATATCCTTTTGTGAACCTATTACCATTTTTCCAGCAATAACATCCTTAACTTGCTCTAATGATAATGAATTAGCTTCAATTACTAACGATGAATAAACTGATTTTATCTTATTATTTCTTCTAAGAATTGGCATTCTTTCTAATGATTCATAAAATGATATTTTTCCTATTTTATTAGCTATAGAAATAGATTTTTCTAACATATAAGAAGAAATTGTAAATGATGGCTTATACATAGAATTAGCCCTCTATATTATTAGACCATTATCATTTTATTTCATCAATTATCTTGCTTAAATCTTACTTAACATGTTGCTTAAAAATAAAAAGAGTTAGTTTTAAACCAACCCCTATTTATCAAATTTAACAACTTCTAATCTAGTTGAAGGAATATCTTTTCTTCCTTCTTTAGCTTGATCTTTACCATTTAATTTAACTAAATCACCAGTAAAACCAACATTAATTTTAACTAAAGATGTACCTACTCCATAAATATCAACTGGAGTATGATGATCTTCAAAATCTTTAATTTTTTTAGCATCAAAGCCTGAAGAAACAATAATTTTAACATAGTTAAATCCTTCATCATCAAGAGCTTTTCTTAAAGCAAAGATTAATTCTTTACAAACACCATGTGGATCAAATCCACTTGTATCTTTATCATCAAAATAATGATCAATTAAAGCTTTTGAAGTATCTACTCTTACTGCACGTAATTTATCTTTTAAATGACGAGCAATCATTAATGAATCATTAACCACATTATTATGATAATCAATTAAAGCAGTTACTTTTTCTTCAGGGAAGGTTTTTAAATAAAAATCAGCAGCTTTACAAATATCTCCATCACAAATTTGAATTAAAGCATGTGGCATTGTACCTAAACCTTTTCCACCCCACCATGCACCCATTGCATCAGTTGAATCCGCTTTTAATCCTGCTACATAACTAGCGTATCCATCACCAATTTGTGTATTATATTCATCTTGACGATCTGCCATATTAATAATACCTTTACCATTTAAAACTTTCATAACACGATATGTATTTGTACATACTGATGATCTTCTTGCTAAAATACCATCAATCATCGATTCAAGGAAACCAAAGTTTTCATATTTACCAGTAATTTTTAAAGCAGGTTCACCATAATTAATAATATCACCATCATTTAAAGCCTCAATTTTTAATGTTTCTGGTTCAACAGCAAATTCATGAATTAAAGCAATACACTCATCAAGTCCACAAACCATTACATCATCTTCTCTTTGAAAGAATTGCATAGTAACAATTTGATTAGGAATATTTTCTAAAACAATTTTTCTTGTTTTTAAAAAGTAATTTGCAGTAAAAAATCCCTCTTTTAATCTTGGATCAAAATTAAAAGTTTTATTTGTTAATCTTTTAATTAATCCTTTTTCTTTCATTTCAATTTCATTCATATTATACTCCTTTACTAATATAGAAATTTTGTCCTACTTTTGCTTCATTTTCTTCTAAATAAACAATATCATTAGAAGAAGATATTTTTAAATCCTTAAACGAACAAATTTTATTAATTTTTGAATCAACTTTAATAACACATAATTTATTAATTTCATAATTATTATCATCAAGAATAATAATATCATTATTTAAATCAATTTTAACTTTTCCTAATTCTTTTTCAATAATTTTACCTACTAAAAAGATTGTATTTTCTTCAATAGCAACTTGATATTTAGTTAATTTATCATTAATTATTTTAAGTAATAAAGATGGTAAAGAATAAATTTGACCAATTCCTTTAATTTTACAAATAGAAGATATATTAAAATAATTAATACCAATTAAATCTTTATCATGATAAATTAAAACAATATCATTATCTTTGATATAAGAAGTAGGTATTTTATTTTCATCAATAACAATTAATAAAACATCACCTAAAGATTTGTAATTATAATAAAAATTGGCTTTCATTTTCTTGCTACTATTCTTTTAATCGGGGTATTTAAACCTCTAAATTTCTTTTCATATTCAGTCATTTTATCATCTTCATCTAGATTTTGGTAATCATAAGTAATACTTTCTACGACAAATTTAGATTCTTTAAAATATTCAACTGAATCATTAAATAACAAATCATTATCAGTTTTAAAAATCACTTTCCCATTATTTTTTAAGACTTCATAATATTCATTTAAAATAGTAGGATAAGTTAATCTTCTTTTATGTTGACGTTTTTTTGGCCATGGATCAGAAAAATTTAAATAAATATAGTCAAAGCGGTCTTTACCCATTTTTTCAAAAAGATAATGAACATCCATATTGACTAATAAAACGTTTTTGACTTCATTTTCTAATAATTTTTTTCCAGCAATTGCAAGAGCCATCCCAGAAATTTCTACACCTAAGAAATATACATTAGGATTAGCTAAAGCCATTTGTAAAATAAAATCGCCTCTTCCTACGCCAATTTCTAATCTTAAATTTTCATGACTAATAAAAGAAACAAATTCTTCATCAATATTATCTTTATTTTTAATTAAATGTGTATTTTCTTGTAAAAATTGATCTCCCCACTTACGATGTCTTAATCTCATAAGTTCTCCTTTGCTAATTCACCTAAAGCCATAATTGCTTTAGCATAAATTGAGATAGATTTTCTTAAATCATCAAGATGAATCTTTTCATTAGCTTCATGAATATGATCTTCTCTATCAGGGAAATGAGAACCAAATGCTACAGTATTTTTACTTTCTTTAGCGTATGTTCCTCCTCCAATAGCCATTGGTTTAGAAACATAATCGTGAGTTTCTTCTTGGTAACATTTTAAAAGTGTTTGAATCATTTTTGATTCTGGATTAAATAATAAATAATCACTAGTTCCTTGATAAATAACTTTACCTAAAGATAATGAATCTAATTTTTTACAAACTTCTAAAGCATTAACACCATCAGGATATCTAAAATTAACTGAATATCTTAAAACACCATTTCTATAAGAAATTAAACCAACATTATAAGTGGTATCATGCAATAATTTACTTTCATAATAAACACTTAAAGATTTTCCAGTACCATCTAAATAACCATCTGCAGTTAAAACAAGTTTACGATAATTATATTTTAAACCTAAATATTTAATTAAATGTAAACCAGCATTAATACCTAAACTTGGCAAAGAACCATGGCTAGCTTTACCATAAAAAGTTAAATCATTACCATTTAAAGTGTATTTTAAATTATTTTCTAAACAATAATTTTTAATACTTGTTTCATCGATACAATTTTCACAACTAAATTTTGCACTTGCTTCATCGATGACTGAATTAATTACTACTCCACCAGATAAAGATATAATTTCTTTAATATCAATTTGTAATTCAACTGAATAAGTTGCAATAGCTTTTTCTCCATAAATTAAAGGGAAATCACCATCAGGAGTAAAACCATAACTAGGATATGGTTTTCTTAATTTATGAAAATAATATTCTAAGCATTTAGAACCACTTTCTTCATTTCCACCAATAACCAAATTAACTTTATAACCATTAATTAAATTATAATCTTTCAATAATTTTAAAGCATAATAACTTGCTATCGCGGGTCCTTTATCATCAGAAGTACCTCTTCCATACATAATATCATCTTCGATAGTGCCACTAAAAGGTGGAAATTTCCATTTACCAGAAACAGGTACCACATCGCAATGTGCATAAATAGAAATTAATGGTCCACTTCCATAACTAATTTCTGTACAATAGCCATTACATCTATCAACAGTGAAACCATCTTTTTCAGCAAGTAAAGCAATATATTCTAAAGCAGAATGAACTCCTTCACCAAATGGAGCAAGTTTAGAAATAGTTTTTTCATCATAAACTGAATTAATTTTAATCCAATTTTGTAATGATACAATTGCTAAATCATAATATTTTTGTGCTAATTCATTTATTTCCATAATTTACTACTTAACTTCCTTCCCAAATAAATTCTTTTCTCCATTAACAAAAGATTTATAATCCATTTTTTTCTTACCTTGTTTTTGAACAATTTCTAAAGAAATAATTCCATCATTTCTTCCAATCCACAATCCATTTTTATCAGCTTTAATTATGGTATTATTTTTTCCATTACCTTCTAATAATTTTGCTTGATAAATTTTAAAAATTTGTTCATCTAAATAAACAAATCCACCTGGAGTTTCACTTAATGCACGAATTTGATTAATAACATCTTTTGATGATTTAGATAAATCAAGATGTTCTTCTTCTTTGGTGATTTTTTTACAATAAGTTACTTCATCTTCATTTTGCTTAACTCTTTTTTCTTGATGAAGAACAATTAAAGGTATAATTTGCTTTAAACAATCTAATCCACATTCAGCGATCTTTTGAGAAGTTGAAGTATAATTATCATCAATTGATAAATTAAATTCTTTTTGTAAAAGCATATCTCCAGCATCCATTTTATCAATCATTTCAATAATAGTTACACCTGTTTTACTATCGCCATTTAATAATGATTGCTGAATTGGTGAAGCTCCTCGATATTTAGGTAATAATGATCCATGTACATTAATACAACCTAAACGAGGAATACTAAGCAATTCATTAGGTAAAATTTGTCCATATGCACAAGTCACAATTAAATCAGGTTTTAAATCACTAACAAAAGAATAATCTAAACGAATTTTATGTGGCTGAAAACAAGGTATACCATATTTAGTTGCTACCTTTTTAGTGGGAACCATTTCAATTTTTCTATTTCTTCCAATCGGTTTATCTTCTTGAGAAACTAATCCAACAATATTAAATCCTGCTAAAATTAGTCCTTCTAAAACATAACTAGATAATTCTGGGGTCCCCATATATAAAATACGTATTTGTTCCATTTATCTCGCCTCAAAATAATCTTAAACGATTAAAATGATTTTTGCAATTTCAATTAAGTATTAAGGTAATAAAATTCTGCAAAAGAAGAGATAATTTTTGAAATTAAATTTATAAAGAAAGAAACAAGTGATTTAATTAAATTAGATAAACCACTAATAATTTTTACAAACACATTACTATTTTCATTTACTACAATGTTATCATTAATATAACCATCTTCTTTTGTTTCATCATTTTCAATAATTTCCACAATTTCTTGAACTGAAGAAGTTTGTTGATCATTACTACTAACATTAAATAATATTGAAGCAATAATTAAAATCAATAAAAACAATAAACCTTTTTTTAATAAGTTAAACATAAAATATCTCCTACTGACATTATAAATAGAGATTTAGTCTAATCATGTAGAATTAAGAAAAGATATAATTAAAAATTTTTGATAAATTTAAACTAATATTTTTGACTCTTAATTCACTATCTTTAGAAGTTAAAATTAAATCATTATTCAATTGATTAATAAAATAATCTTTATTAATTTTGTTAACTTTATGATATTCAATTCTTGATAAAATATTTTCGACAATTGTTTGATACATTATCGCCATAGAAACTCCAATAGCAATTAAAGGTACCCCTAAATATTTTGAATTTAAACTTTTTCTAAAATTTTTAATCCCAGAACCAGGAATAATTTCAGTATCAGTTACTTGAATAACTTTAAATAAACGATCAATATTTCTGGTGGCTAATGAATCAAAAACAATTACTAAATCAAAATGAAACTTATCCACTAATGATTTAATAATACTTGCCGATTCTAAGCCAGTTGTTTTCATAACTCCTGGAATAATACAACTAATCTTACTTGAAACATCATCTAAATACGAATTGGCATTTATTTTTTTAATTGTTTCAGGACCTAACGCATCACTAGAAAAATCATCATTACCTAATCCTACCATTAAAACATGATGAGGTTTATTTTTAGAATATTTATTAATCAAATTTTTAATATAATCACTAATAATTTTTATTTTATTATTAGTAAGTTCTTTTTCATCTAAATCTTTAATTTCAAAAGAAAGATAATTTCCTTTTTTATGAAAACGATTTGTTTTAACTTCAATTTTTTTAATTTTCAAATTATTAAAATTTTTTTCTTCAATTAAAATATCTTTTTCATCTTTATAAGGTAGTTCATCAGCAAAATCATAACATTTATTATTTTTCATAATTATATTTTGTGAAAAAAGTAGAAAATTTATACAAAAAGACGTGTTTTGCTAAATTATTTATTGAAACAATTTTTTTTGTATGATATTATTCTTAAGGTACGAAAGAGGTGACACAAATGGCAAACATTAAATCACAAATCAAAAGAATTAAAACAAACGAAAAAGCAAGACTCGCAAATGCTAGTTTTAAATCTAGTATGAGAACTTCAATCAAGGCAGTTGAAGCAGCTTGTAAAGCTGGTGACAAAGAAAAAGCAAATTCATTATTACCTGTTGCTTTCTCTAAAATTGATAAATCAGTTTCAAGAGGAATTCAACATAGAAATACTGCTGCTAGACAAAAATCTCGTCTTGCTGCATTAATTTCTTCTATGAAGTAATAATTTTGATAAATTCTTGTAGATGTGAATTTTCACATCTTTTTTTTATGAAAAAATACTATTTTTCAATAGTATCTTTTCGATAAATCAAATATTTATCATCTTTTAAATTTTTAAAAGTCTTTAAACCTCTTTTATAACAAAACATAACTCCACTTTGTTCATTAATTGAATCTAAATATGCTTTAATCTGTTTATTAACAACCATAAGTTGCTCTGTATCTTTATATTTATTAGAAATAACTAATAAAAAATGGACACAATTTACATCATTATAAGTTTTTATTCCCGCTCTTACTTCTTCTACAAATGAATATTTTTGCATTAAAGAATTAATTTCAGTAATCACTTCTTGATTATGATATTCTATTAATTTATCTTTTTCTAATAAATTATAAACTAAAGCACTATCTTTCGCATTATCAATAATTTTAGTTTGAATATTTCTAATGTTATTTCTTCCTTCTTCATCACCAATACACATATAATAATTTCCAAGTAACATCAATGCTTGTACTTGATAAAAAGATTGTTTACTTTCAATTACTTTTTGAAAATAAGGAATACATTCACTAGAAAAACTATTACAAAAAATAGTTCCTAAAGCAAAATTAACTACAACATTATCTTCATTCTCAGCATATAATTTTTGAGCAATAAGAAGAGCGTTATCATCATCTTCAAAACTCATCGCTTGCGATAATAAATCTAATAATTCATTAGTATTCTTTTTTTGATAATTAGCAATTTGCTTTTGATATTCATCATATTTTGAACAAAAATCATTTTTTATTTTTAATTTAGCGATTCTTTTATTTAAGACATTAAATTCATTAGTAATATCTTCATCAAAACAATGATTTTCTTTCAAAGAAATATCTAATTCACCTTGATAAAATTTTTCTCTTCTTTCTTTAACATTTGGATGAGTACTCACTCTTTCTTTTAAATGTTTTTTAGAAGCCAAATCAATAAAATCAATGTTTTTCATATAATATTTATAAATATCTTGATAATATGCTTCAACGTCTTCTATAGACCACTTTCCATTTTTAAAAACATTATAATTAATACTTGGTCTCATTCTTTGATTAAATAAACTTAAACCAAATATTTTTACATTTGCTAAAGCATATTCTTTATTTAAAGATTTACTTAAAACAAAATCATCGGCTTTATTTTCATAATATTGAGTCGATAATGTTTCTAATAAAAGAGTTTCGTCACTAACTTTAAAAAGTAAAGGACAAAGAAGATATTCTAAACCTTCTGAAGCAAAACGCTCAAAAAACAATTTATATTTAGTTAATTTTATTAAATATTTAGTATCTTCATTTTTATAATGAGCAATTTCATGATAAATAATAGATTTTAATTCATCTAAAGATAAATACTTTAAAAGTAAATCACCAACTAAAAATACTAATTGATTTTTATTTTCACTAATTCCACATTCCACACTAAATAAAGTTAAAGAAATATGATATTTTTTATCAATTTGTTCTTCTTTTAAAATGTTTTTAATAAATTCATCTAAATTTTTATAATTTGTTTGTTTATTAGAAGTAATAAATGAAAAATTAATAACAAAAACAATAAATATAATTATCCAAGCCCATACAACAATTACACCCGCAAAACCGGCTAAAAATGCAAATTGTTCTTGTCCAATAATAGTAGGAAAAATAAAACCAGAATAAATAATTCCTATTAATATTAAAAGATAATTAATGACTAAATATATTACACATTTTTTATATAATTTTAATATTTTATCACGGACTTGATCTTGGTTTTCATTAACCCATTTTTTCTTTTCTTCAATTAAATTTAGTTGTTCTTGCGCTTTTAAAAGTTCGATTTTTCTCTTAATTTTCGATGAATAAACTATATTAAAAATAGATACACTAATTAATATCATACTAAAAACAATGTATCCATATGCATAATTGATATTCGCGTTTCTTCCTAACAAAAAACTAATAGCAAATAGTCCACCTACAAATACAAGTGATAATATTGCATCTAGCAATATCATTAAAACATTATATTTCTTATACATCTTTTTACTCCTTCATATGATTATTTAGCAATATCATTAAAATTAATTAAAAACAATTCAAAAGCATAATATGGATCTTTATTACCACTTTTTATTTGATAATCTAAATCAAATAAATACTCTTGCACTTTTAAAACTTGATTATATTTAATATTAAATGTGGTTTTTAAAGTTCGATCCACACGATATGGTTTAGTTTGCAAAATATCCGCGATTTTTGCATTATTATATCCTAAAGAAATTAAATATTTAACTTCTAACATAAATCTAAATTGCGAAGCAATTAAAGCAATTAACCTAACTGGTTCTTCTTTGTTAATTCTTAAATCATAATATATTTTTAAAGCCTTATTAATTTTATTATTAATTAAAGCATCGACAATATTAAAAGCATTATCTTCTAATCTTAAAGAAACCATGATTTTTACATCATCAATATTTATTTCATTTTTATATAAACATAATTTATTAGCTTCATTAGTAAATTTAGCGACATCATCACCACATCGATGAACTAATTCTTCTAAAGCATTTTCGTTAATTTTTACACCTTTTTTAACAAAAATAGAATTTCCCATACTCATTAACATGTTTTCTGTTAAAACTTCTTGAGGAATTATTTTACCATGCTCTTTAATAGCTTTATAAACTTCATTTTTAGTATCAACATTTTTAGCCTCTAAAAAGAAAATTAAATCAGTATGCTCACTAGGATTATTAATGTATTTAACTAATTTATCATAATCTTGATCTTTATCTAAAAATGTTTTTTCTTTTTCAGAAGATAAATAATATGGTTCACTAACAACCAGGACTTTATGTGATGACATTAATGGTAAACTCATTGCATCAAATACAATATCTTGCACTAAGACTAATCTAGAAGAAACTTTTTCAAAATTAAAATCATTTATTTCTTCTTCATTAAGACATTTACTAATTAAATTCTTTAAAGTTTTTTTAATAACTGGTAACTGAAATCCGTAAATCAAATATATCATATTTAATATTATAGTCTATTCAAAATTAGGAATCAAATTTCTTCTTTTAAAATTTATAAATGATGCTTCCTTCTTTGTCAGTTCTTCTAATTTTAATGTTTAAATCATTTAAATAAGTTAACACTATTTTATCTGGGTGATGGTAATGATTATTTTTTCCTACTGAAATAATTGCTTCTTGAGGATTAATGTATTTTAAAAATTCATATGAAGAACTAGTTTTTGACCCATGATGACCAACTTTAAGAATATCAATATCAAGTGAAGGATAATCATTCATTATTTTATTTTCAATACTAGTCGGAGCATCTCCCATAAATAAAAAATTAGTATTAAAAAAAGAAAAATAAATAACTGAAGAATTTTCATTTTCTTCATAACCAATTTGATAATTATTTAAATTCTTAAATATTAAGCCATTAATTTTGTATTCATCAAAAGTTGAACCATAAATAACATTATCTATTTTAAAATTATTCATTAAAGAAGTTAATGCCCCTGAATGATCATAATCAGTATGCGAAATAAAAACATTATCTAAAGAATAAATATGATGTTTATAAAAATAAGGAATTAAATTATCACAAGCAATATCTTTATTATTAATTCCACCTGTATCAATTAAAATATTTGTTTTTTGATGATGAATTAAAATACAATCACCTTGCCCAACATTAATAAAAACAACATACGAATAATTAATGATATTTAAACAAGGAACACAAATACTCAAAAAATATAAAAAAGTCATTATCATATTTAATCTTTTAAGCTTTAATTTCTCAAAAAAAACCATTAATAATAAAACAAAAAATAAAATTATACATAAAAAATAATTCTTTTCTTCTAAATATAAAACTGGCATTTTATTTAACACATTAACGATAAAATAGATTGATTTACTTAAAAAATTAATTACTGGAGTTTGACTAATAAATAACAATAATAAAATCACAATTATTTTACTTACATAAGAAAGAAAAGGACATAACAAAAAATTAATTAAATTAACTTTTCCTTCTAAAAAAACAAAGAAAATATTAATTAATAGTAAAAATATTAACGATTTTTGAAATTGATTTTTTATATCTTTAACTAAATATTTAAAAATAAAAGGAATCAAAAATATATAAATAAAACTAGTAGAATAAATAAATCGATAATTAAAAAATAAAATAATCATTAAAATATACTGATTAACATTCTTTTTTAAAGATAAATTTAAATAATTTTTTAAAAAAGATAACTTATAAGACGAAAACACTAAAAAAGGAAATAAAAATATTTTAGCTAATATTTCTTTTTGATCTTTAAATAAATATAAAAACAATTTTTTTAATATTGCATATAAAAAATAAATAATTAATCCAGAAAATGAAAAAAAATTAATTAAACTTAAATTCATTAAATCGTTTGATAAATCATTATTATATTTATTAAATAAAAATAATGATAAAAAATTTTGTGTTTCAGCATTATATTTACTTAAAAATTTATTAATATAAGCATTTTTACGAAAAAAATGTCGATATTTAAATTTAATTTTTGTATAAACAATTTCTTTTTCGACTTTTTTATTATATAAATATAGATTAAAATCAAAATCACCTTCTAAAGTTGAAAAACAAATATCTTTACTATATCCATCAATTAATAAAATATCAAATTGTTCATATTCATGATTTTTATCATAAACATAATAATTTTTGCCTTTAACATTTATCAAAAAATAATTATCTTTTCTTTCATAAACCATACCTTGAAATTCATTTAAATTATCTTGATAAGGAAAATTAATTAAAGATATTCCACCTAAAAAAATTCCTAAAAAGAAATAAACAAAATATTTTTTATTATTAAAAAAAATAAAAATTATTTCACCTAATAATAAAAATAATAAATACCACTTTTTAAAAGATAAAATAACAATAATAAAACTAATTAAAATATAAATCATTTGAGAGTTAAATAATCTCTAATTCTTTCATAAGTAGCTCTTCCAATTCCAGATACTTTCATTAAATCTTCTAAAGCCTCAAAAGGACCATTTTCTTCACGATATATAACAATTTTCTCTCCTAAAGATAAAGAAATATAATTAACTGTTGCAAGTTCGCTACTAGTCGCTGTATTGATATTAACTTTAACAATATCTGGCTTAATTTCACAAGTATTACTAGAAGTAGATTTTGATGGAATATAAAAGTAATCATGCTCAGCAATAATTACATCTAAATTAATTGCATTAACATCAGCAGTTTCCAGTAATCCTCCAGCTTTTAAAACTAAATCTTGTAAATTTTGACTCACTTCCATTTTATAATTTCCAGGAATTGCAATTTCACCTTCAATAGTAACATCAATTTTATTATCTTCATAAATTAAAGAAGATTCGTTATTATTACTAGGTTGAACTCTGGGATCTAATTGCTGAAAAACAAAAAGACAAACAAATAAACAAACAATAGAAACAATAATAACTTTAAACATAAATTAAAACCTCCAAAATTATAATTAGAGAAAAATAATTAATTCTTTTAAATATATTGAAAAAAATTTCTTATTTCATTATATTATTTATGCGACTTACTCTTAGATTGGCAAATCTCCAATGCTTTTCCCAGAATAAGTTAAGTTAATAAAAGGAGAAAATATGGCATTAACAAAAGAACAAAAAGCTGCATTAGTTGCAAAATATGGTGAAAATGCAAATGACACAGGTTCAACAAAGGTTCAAATTGCTATTTTAACAGCAAGAATCAATGCTTTAACTGAACATTTAAAAAACCATGCACAAGATGCACACACAAGAAGAGGATTATTTATTCTTGTTGGTAAAAGAAGAGGCTTTCTTGACTATTTAGCTAAAAAAGACTACGAAGGTTATAAAGCTTTAATCGCTGAACTTGGAATTAGAAAGTAATTAAACAGGCATTTGCCTGTTTTTATTTTGCGCTAATTCTTATATAATAAAAATATGAAAGTTGTTAATCTTGCAGATAAACGTGGAAATGTAAAACAAAAACACGTTGGCTATTCATTTGCCTTTCTATTTTTAGGGCCATTTTATTTATTTGCCAAAGTTCATATTTTTTCTGGACTCTTTTTAACCATCCTCTATTACTATTTATTACCTTTACCTGGGATGGATAGTTTTATTTTCTTATTCAAAAATATCATGAATAATGAGCAAATCGAATTATTATCACGATTCTTACTTTTCTTTAGAGGTGAATATCCTCGATATGTTGGTATTGCTATTGTCATAATAATTCAATTTACAATTTCTTTTTTTATTGAAGGTTTGCTTTTAAAAAGAGATATTAGAAGTAAAAAATTTTTACCAGTCACTGAAAAAGATGCAAGAATTTTAATTTATATTCACGCTTGTAATTATAAAGTTGATCTCGTAACTGATATAATAGAAAAAAGAAATGATGAAGAACGATTACTTAATAAAAAAATTAATGTTCCCTACATTATTGAAGATATCGATAATACAAAAATTAGTTCATTTAAAAAGATTAGAATGCAAAGAGAAATTGAAAATCTCAATGAATTATATAACCTTCAACAAATGACTAGAGAAGAATACGAAATTAGACGAGCCAAAATTATTAATGATTATAAATAATTAAAACTCTATTTCAAGACCATCATAAGAAACAATAATATTATATTTTTTACAAATTTCTTGAAGTTTATCGTAATTACATTTTCCATTATGAGAAAAATGATTAATAACTAATATTGTTTTTTCATCAATAATCTTCTCTTTTTTCATTTTTTCGATAACTTCTAAACAAACATCTAAAGACATATGATGACCGCGCCAATTAGTTTGAATTCCCCCTGTACAATCTAAAGAAATTAAATCTAAATGACCAAACTTTTTCATTTTTTCATAATTTTCTAATGATATTTCACCTGTATCATTTCCATATAACATCTTTTTATTTCCATCAGAAATTAAATAAATAAATGGTGTAGAATCTTCTGCATGATTTGCATTTAGAGGTAAAACATCATATTTACCAACTTTAATAATTTCATTATCTTTAACTAAAGAAGCAGTTATTACTCCATCCATATATGGTTTATTAGCAATTTCTTGAAGTTTATTAAAGACAGTTTCACCACCATAATAATTAATTTTATTATGATTAATAACAAAATCTTTACGAGCCATTTCAATATCTTCAGGATAAAAATGATCAGAATGAGCATGGGTGATTAAACAATCTTTAATTTTTCTTATATCATATTTATTATTTAAAAAATGAGTAAAAGTATCAGGATTAAAATCAATTAATAAATCATCATTAATAATCGCTTGTGAACGTGTTCTAATATTTCTTTTTCCTAATATTCTTGCTTCATTACAAATTGGACATGAACAAAATATAGCTGGTATCCCTTCAAACGCAGCTGTACCTAAATAAATTAATTTCATAATAAATTCCTCGATATAATAATATTAAAGTAAAAAAAAGCAAAAAAAAAGAGCTAAATGAACATATTTTTGTTCATCTAACTCAAATAAATTAATTATTTAGCAGAACTTAAGATACCTAATGCTCCACCGACAATGGATAAGATACCATATAAATAAGCACCTATTGCTAATTTAAAATCTTTAAATTTATCAGCAAATGCTATATTAGTAGTTGAATTCCCAACAGTTGTTGTTAAATCAGCACCACTAGTTAATGTTAAGAAAACAAAAATTCCACCAAGAACAAGTAAAGCACCACCTGCAAAAGAAGCAAATTTGTTTTTAATCAAAAAACTAACAACAAGTAAAACTACACCTAAAGCAACTGCAATAAATGAAATTAAAGCAAATGTTGATATTCCTCCACCATAAGAAACAGTTGTTGGATCAATTGTTGTTGTTGTTCCTAAAATTGTTGAGGTAAGTTCACCAGTAGTTGTAAATGATGGTGAACCAAACATTAAATTAAATAATTTAACAGTAGTTGTTGATTTTAATGTACCACCTAAGATTGTGCTTGTACCTTCATAGTAATATTTTACTCCATCAAGAATAAAGCTAAATACAATAGCTAAAACACCTAATAAAGCACCAACTAATCTAAATAATGCATTATTAGAACCAGATTTTTTCTTTGCCATATAACCTCCTAAAATCTATAGTATAATCATAACATTTTTACTAAAAATAATAAATACCCAACAAATATAAATAAGTAACAAATTAACATAAAAGTGTTACCCTATGTATGTTACCCTATGTATGGATTATATGGATATTTTTTTAATAACGAAATTACTTTTTCTTTAATATCATTAATTAAGATCTCATCATTTGGATTAGATAAAATTTGTACAATATATTCACCAATTTCTTTAAATTCCTTTTCTTTAAATCCTCTTGTAGTCATTGCTGCACTTCCAAGTCTAATTCCTGAACAATAAGCAGGTTTTTCTTTATCAAAAGGAATAGCATTTTTATTACAAATAATATTTGCTTTACTTAAAACAGTTTCTGCATCTTTACCAGTTAAAGAAGTATTATATTTTAAATCAACTAAACATAAATGATTATCTGATCCATTACTAACAATTCTAAATCCACCTTTTTTTAAAACATTAATTAAAGTTTGCATATTCTTTTTAACTTGAATAATATATTGATGAAATTCTTTTTGACTTGCTTCATAAAAGCAGACAGCTTTAGCGGCAATGATATGTTCTAGAGGTCCTCCTTGCATTCCTGGGAAGACTCTTTTATCTAATAAAGAAGCATATTTTTCTTTACATAAAATTAATCCACCTCTTGGTCCTCTTAAAGTTTTATGGGTTGTTGAAGTAACAAAATCAGCATATTCAATTGGCGTTGGATGTTCTCCACACGCTACTAATCCAGCAATATGTGCCATATCAACCATCATTAATGCGCCAACTTTATCACAAATTTCTCTTATTTTTTTAAAATCAATAATTCTTGAATAACTAGATGCACCAGATACAATTAATTTTGGTTTATATTGTAAAGCTAATCTTTCTAATTCATCATAATCAATTTGCTCAGTTATTTTATCAACTCCATAAGAAATAAAATTATAATTCATTCCCGAAAAATTTAAAGGATGACCGTGGCTAAGATGTCCACCCGCATCAAGAGCCATGCCTAAAACAGTATCACCTGGTTTTAAAACTGCCATATATACTCCCATATTAGCTTGACTTCCTGAATGAGGTTGAACATTTGCATGTTCAGCATGAAATAATTCTTTAGCTCTTGAAATTGCTAAAGCTTCTATTTCATCAATATTATTACATCCCCCATAATATCTTTTACCTGGATAACCTTCTGCGTATTTATTAGTTAAAATACTTCCACATGCCTTTAAAATATCACCTAAAACATAATTTTCTGAAGCAATTAATTCTACATGTTCATTTTGTCTAATATACTCTTGATTAATTAATCTTTCAATTTCTTTATCTAACATACTTCTCCTTTACTAAATAGAAAAAATCATTTATTAAATTATTATTAAATTCGTTTAACATCAATTCTGGATGCCATTGCACACCAATAATTGGATAATATTTATGTTCAACTATTTCAATTATATCATTACTTTTTCCTAGTAAAACAAGATTTTTACCAAGAATATTAATTGCTTGATGATGATATGAATTTACTATTTCTTTTTTATTTTTTCTTATACATGGTAAATATTTTGAATTATTAATAATTTTAACTTCATGATAAATTCCTTTATGCATAATATCTTGTAATAAAGAACCTTTAAAAAAAACATTTATACTTTGAATTCCTCTACAAATTCCTAATACAGGCTTTTTATTTTTAATAGAGTATCGTAAAATTTTAAAATCTAATTCATCAATACCCTCATCTATATTATTACTAGAAATATTTTCTTCATTATATAAAGAAGGATTAATATCATCCCCACCTAAAATAATAAATCCATCACATAAAACTAGTAATTCGTCCATATTTTGAGAAAATAAAAAAATTGGAACAATTTCCTTATTAAATAAAACTAGATAACTTTGATTAACAAAATATCTTTTTTTATCTCTTCTTGCACTTATTCCAATTTTCATACTTAACTTTATGCAAGTTTAAGTACTAAACATTCTAATTCAAAAAAAACTTTTGGAAATTTTTTTCTATTATAATTTGATAAAACAATCTTTGAATAATTATATTTTTTAATTTTATTCTTATTTTCAAAATTAATGATAATTAAGAAACTTTCATTTTTATATTTTCTTTTATAAATATAATTTTTTTCATTATTTTCAACACATTCATATTTTCCTAATGTAAATGGTAAATAATTATTTCGTAAATTTAAAATTTTTTGATAAAAATAATAAATTGAATGCTTACTATTTAAATCATCTTTTACATTTATTAATGATGAAGAGTGATCTTTAATCCAAGGAATTACTTTACTGAAGCCATTATGAAGTGAATTATCCCAGCACATTCCTCTTCGAGCATTATCTCTTGAACCAAAATTAATTCTTTTTAATAATTCATCATTATTTATATTATTAAGATTTTTTTTATAATAATTTAAAGTTTCAACATCATTAAAATCATTAATATCATTATAAAAAGGATTTTCCATTCCAATTTCTTGTCCTTGATAAATATATGTAACACCTTTTAATAAATAAACCATTGTAGCAAGCATTGTGGCTAAATAATAACGATCAATATTTTCAATTTTAAGTTTTGTCATAATTCTTAAATTATCATGATTTTCTAAGAACAATGAATACAATAAATCTTGTTCTTGAGTAATTTTTTGCCATTTATCCAAATAATAAGAGATTTCAAATAACTTAAAAGGTTTAGAAATAAATTTATCTTCTGCTCTAGCAACATTATTTACATCGCCTTGAAATGAGGTTATTAATTCATGTCGATTTTGTGCAATAAAAAGTTTTAAATTATCAACACTTGTTGACCAACATTCACCAACTGTAAAAATGTTTTTTAAATGTTTTCTATTAAATAATTCATTAATATATTCATGCAAATGTTCTCCATTATGATTTCCATCTTCATTAGTAAAGTCTTTACTAATCATATCTAAAACATCACATCTAAATCCATCAACACCCTTTTTTACATAAAAATCAACGATAGATTTAATTTCATCACGAACATTTTTATTATTCCAATTTAAATCAGCTTGTTCTTTAGCAAAACTATGCAAATAATATTGTTTAATAGAATCAACATATTCATAAGCACTTCCTGAAAAACAAGATTGCCAATTATTAGGAATTTCATCAAAAAAATAATAATAATTGTGATAATAATTATCTTTACTTTTTATTGCTTCTTTAAACCAAAAATGTTCTGTTGAAGTATGATTGGCCACTAAATCAATAATAATTTTAATATTTCTAGCATGAGCTTCTTGGATTAATTTTTCAAAATCAGACATTGTACCAAAAATTTTATCAATTTCTTTAAAATCAGAAATATCATAACCATTATCAAACATTGGAGAAGCAAAAAATGGTGATAACCATATAGCATTTATCCCTAATTTTTTTAAATAATCTAATTTTAAGATTACTCCTTGTAAATCCCCATTACCATCATTATTAGAATCAAAAAAACTTCTAGGATAAATTTGATAAATATTCCATTTAGCAAAATTTTGATATTTTTTATTTAGCATCTATTTAATCCTTCTAATATGAAGATCAACTGGCAAAATAACAGTTTGAACTTCATCATTTAATAATTCAAATTTTTTATATAAAATTTCACATGATTTTTTACAAGATTCTTCATAATCATAATCAATCGTGGTAATATCAATAAAACCACTGACATGTTTAGCAAATGCATCAAAAGAAACAATATGAAGTTGAGGATATATTAATCTAATATTTGGTAAAACTTGATTTAAATACTCTAAAACTTCATAACAAACAGAATCAGAAAAACAAATTAAAGATAAATAACCATTTTTCTTTTTAATCAATTCATATATATCATTGCATTGTTTTAAAGCATCTAAACAAATCAAATTATATGTTTCATTCATTTTGTTTAAACTATTTTTTAAACATTTTAAACGATTACTAGATTCATAATTTTCTAAATAACCAATATAAACTAAAGTTTTATTTTTATGATAATTTAATAAATAATTTACCACTAAATCTGTCGCATTTTGTATATCATAATGAATTACATCGCTTATTCCAATCATTTTTGCTACTGATAAAAAAACAAGAGGAATCTTTTGTAATTTACAAATAGATAAACTTTCTTCATCAAAAGGAAGTAAAGAAATAATTCCATCCCCTCTTTGAGCAATTATTTGTTTAATATCATTCGCACCAACACAATCACCATCAAAAAACATTAAAGTATAGTCATCGCCATGCGAAGAGACAATATTAGCTAAATATTTACAATTAATTAAATAAAATACATTTTTAATATCACCAATAATAAAAGTAATATTTTTTTTATTTTCTCTTTTGACAAATTGCGTTTGAGTCATTGGCATATAACCAAGTTTAATAGCCATATCAATAACTTTTTTCTTTGTTTCTTTATTAACATTATCACAATCTCTTAATGCTCTAGAAACAGTATTGATTGATAAATCTAGTTCATAAGCAATTTCTTTTAATGTTGTTGATTTTTCCATAACTATTCAATTTCCTTAAACATACTATGAATTAAATGTATATCACATTTACTAGTTCTGTCAATTGTAAAAATACCATTAATTTCTTGTTCAACATCTGTTAATTGAGTAAAGCAAAATCCTCTAAAATAGGAATGCGCTTTTAAATATGATAATTGATCTTTTAAAATATTAAGATATTCTTTGTCATCTTCTACTAAATCACCATATCCCCAATTATCACCAAGCTTATCTTTTTTAAACCCAACACCAAAGAATTCCGATAAAATAATTGGTTCACCATTATAACGATACTTACCTGCATATACATTACAAATATTAGGATAAACAAAATGATTTTCGCCTTTTAATAATAAATCAACAAATTTTTCATCAAAATGTTTATTCATCTCTTCACTAGTTCTTGAATAATTATGTAAAGTTAATAAATCACTTGTAGTATGTTCCCAACCATCATTAGAAATTAATAATCTATCTTTCACTAAAGGTCGAACAAAATTAACTATATCAACAGTAAATTTTTGCATTTCTAAAGAACTTTTAATATCATTAATTCCCCATGATTCATTAAACAAAGTATAAGTCATAATACATGGATGAGAAAAATGCTCTTTAATTTGTAAAGGAATTTCAATAAACGCTCTTTGATAAGTCTTAGAAGAATAATTTGCCGCGGAAGGAACTTCTTGCCAACATAATAAACCCATAATATCAGCATAATAAAATAGCATTGGTTCTGGCACTACTTGATGCATTCTAAATCCATTAAAACCACATTCTTTAATTAAAGATAAATCTTCAATAATTTCTTTTTCAGAAGAAGTTGTTAAACCATCTTTATAATATCCTTGATTTAACACTAATTTTAAATATGTATCTTTATTATTAATAAAAACATGTCCATTTTGACATTTGATTGATTTAAAGCCAAAATATGTTTCAATTTCATCAAAAACATTTCCATCATAAACTAAAATTACTTTTGCATCATATAAATATGGATTTAAAGCATTCCATGGTACAACTTCATCAAAATCAATAATAAATTCTTCTACCTCAGAAGAAATTTTAAAAGCATATTCTTGATTTAAAAAAATTAATTTTACTATATAATTAGTTGCATTTTTACTTTCAACATGAAAGGTTAATTTTTTATTTTCATAATCACCAAAGAAAGATAAATAACTAATATAACTTTTATTAACTGTTTCTAAATATACTGATTTATGAATTCCACTTGTTGGAGTGTAATAACAAGCAAAATTTTTATTTCTCCAACTTTGTTTTCCTCTTAATTGATCTAAATGAGCTTTATCAGTTACTCTTAAAATAACTTTATTATTTCCTAAATGAATAAATTCATCTAATATTACATCAAAAGCATCATATCCACCTTCATGAGTAAATACTTTTACTCCATTAATATAGACTTGTGTTTTGTAATCTACACCTAAAAAATGTAAAATATATGTTTTTGATAAATCATTAATTTCAAAATCTTTTTCATACCAAATAACATCACATTGCTTATCAGGTAAATTAATTCCACTTAATTTTGCTTGATATGCATAAGGAACATTAATATTTATTGGACTAGGTAAAAATTTATGGTATTCATAATTTAGTCCAATATCATCATCATCAAACATAAATTTCCAATTTCCATTTAATGATAAATAATTTTCACGATACATCAATGGATTAAAATGGCCTTGATGATAAGATTTTGTATGCTTCATATAATAGATCCTTTCAAGTATAACTTTATAATTAGATTTTATTATAGAAAAAGGCGTAAAAACTATTATTAAATTTAATACTTTTTTAAAAATCTCTCATTGAGCCACCAGAAACTAAATCAACATAAGAATTCATTGAACTATTAATAAAATCAACTGGTCCATCATATTCATCTGAAGGAAGATGCTTTTCTTCTAATTCATCAATTACACTAATTTTTTTATTTAAGTATAATACTATTATTCTTTTAGTGTATTTCATTCTTTCAAGTAATCCACCTAATCTAATAATTTGTTTTTCATAGCCAAAAGTTTTATTTTCTTTTAACCATTGTTTTTCGTAAACTTTCATAAACCTTTTTAAATTTATAATAATTTTATTAATTGTTTCTATACATAATCTTAATTCAATATCATTTCTATTTTGATAAGATTCATATATTCTTTTACCTAAATTGCATTTATCATAATCAATTTCACATAATAAAGATACTGATTTAAAAATATAAGAAAATTTACCTTTAATTGAAGCTAATTTTTTACTAGTTTCAAGATAATGTTTTTTGCAGTTTTCATCTTCAATTTCATAAAAATTTGATTGTAGAACATCATTATATAAATGCATGAAAGAAATATTACTACATTTATCTTTTTCATTAGACATTTGATTAGGTAAATCAATATCTAAAAATTTATCTAAAGAAATTTTAATCACTTCTTCAAAATATTTTTTAGTTTTTTCATTTAAAGTCAATCCATGAGCTTTAATAGAAGCAAAATAAATTCCAGGTAAAATAGAAAAAACACTACTATCCGCAGCTCCATCACCCCAAGCAGTTACTAAAAAATTATTGATATGATATTTAATACAAGTTTCAATTTGTTCTTCTAAACTAAGAAAAGAATATCTATTACATGGAACAAAACCTATCCATTTTGTAACTCCCCCAGCATAAGAAAGTTTATTATGACACAAATAATTAAACAATCTAATTTCTTCATCTGTTTTTTCTTTTCCCATTGGATAATACCTCCATTGCATTGGTGTAATATTATCTGGTAAAGATAAAACAAAATTTTCTTTTTGTTCATTATAAGCTTGTCTAACCATATCAGCCCAAATAGTACATTCAAAGCCATATTTTCCAGCAATTTTAGAAACTCTATCTAAATGAAATTCCATAATTTCTTTAACTTTTTGATAGCCATTTTTCTCTAGATATTTGCCTCTTCCTAATTTCCAAGCTTCATCCATACCAATATGAATTTTTTTAGAAGAAAAAGATTCACTAATTTGTTTTAACATTTTATCAATTAAAACATAAACTTGTTCATCTTTAACAAGTAAAATATCATCTATATCAAATAAATTATTATACGTTCTATGTCTTAATAATCTACCTAAATGAGCAAGAGTTTCTATACATGGAATTAATTCAATATTTTTACTCTGACAATATTGATCAATTTCTTGAATTTCTTTTTTAGTATATCTTCCTCTCATTTGTCCAAAATATGGTTCATTATCTATTTCATAAGTATCTTCTGTATAAAGCATTAAGTATGTATAATCAAACTTTGCTAAATAATCCACTAAAGATTTAATAGTAGATACTTTTAATACCGCTCCTCGTGAGCAATCAACCATAAATCCTAATTCTTTTATCTTTAAATTTTCATTTAGTAACATATTATTATCCTCTATAAAAATTTTAATATAAAAATTAAATTTACAAAACAATTAATTTTAATAAAAGACAAGAAAAAAGAGGAGATGTGAGTCTCCCCTTTTATAAAATCAAATATTATTATTTATATTGGAAATTAGAAACAGTTCCAGCCAATTTTTGTGATTTGAAAATAAGGTATTTTGGCCCACCAACTAAATATTTACAATCATTATTATATGTAACAGTTTCAGTAAATGTATATGTTTTTGTCGCGTCGTTTTTATCAGAAATTGTAAATTGATATGTTTCAGTATTATCAGTAATTTTTGTTAACTTGACATTGAAATGTAAAATAGTATCTCTACTTACATTTCCCCCAAAAGCACTTTTCCAGTCATCAATAAACTTTGTTGAAGTTTGTGAACCTACTTCAGTTGCAAACATTTCTCCTTCATAGAAATTTCTATCTCCACCAATGGTAGAATTAATTGCGGCAACAGTTTTTCTATCTTGATAAGTACGAATATCCATAACAAATTTACCCCAACCATCATTATCACCAAGTTTATTAACAGATAAATCAAAATTAACTTCAAAATTATTCCATAAATTAATTAATGGAGAAACCATTGATCCATTTTGATTATTATTTGTAGTAGCATTTTCTTTCCAAGTAAATCCATCTTTATTAAATGTGGCTAAATCATTTCCTCTAGAATCATCCCAACAACTATAATAATCAAAATATGTTTCAACTAGACCTTCAACTTTATTTTTAACATCTTCACTATTTTTAATAAAATTAAATTTAGAAAATGAAGTAGGAATAACTTTATCTTGATCTCCAGCCCATGTAATAATTCCAGGATATGTAGATATTCCTTTAAGTTCAGGATATTCATTAACTGAGAACAATTTATCATTATAGAAATAATAGAAAGTATCTCCAATTCTAGCCACAGCCATTTTTGTAGCTTTATTTTTCAAATCTAATTCAGGTGAATTTTTTCTTTTATTAGCTAAATCAGAAGGTGCCCACATTCTATTAATATCCCAACTTGTAACATATTTAGAAGTAGCAATTTCCCAACCATTATTATTAGTTTTAAATCCTTCCCAATATAAGCCTTCAGTTGGTGTACCTGTCGCAGTTAGATTATTAGAAATACCAACTACTTGATTATTAATTAAACTATCAAATTTAGCTAATTCAAACTCAGCATAATAATTTTGACTTGCTTCAAAATTAAATGATAGACCAAAGACACCTTTATTATTAACTTTTATCACTGGATTATTAGCTTCATCAGTTAGCTCCATAGTATTAATATCAGAAGCATCTTTAACAATCTTCATATAAACTTTAACATTAATTGTTTTTTCTGCAATTACTTCATTAGTTCTTTTATCAATAAAAGTGTATTTTAATTCATGGTTACCAACTTTATTAGACATAAAGTTACCATTATTAATGATTGCATTAGTATCTGTTAAATCTTGAATTTCTACTTTTACATTTTCAGTTTGATCAATATTTTCTGGATCAGTTACTTTAGCTTTTGGAAGTAAAAGGATAGTTTCATCAGAAACTACTGGAATATTTGTTTCATCATAGTTATCAAAAGTTACTATACTTCCTGATAAAGGTTTATTAACCTTAATTTGATCATTAGTTAAAATAAAGTCATATAAACCAGTTCTTGGAGCAACATAATATCCATCAGTTAATGTTTCTAATAAATAATCATTTTCTTTAATTCCATATGAATCAACAATACTAACTTTATCACCAGCCGTTAAAGATAAATTTTCAACTTTATAACCATCTTCAGTTTTTGTTAATGGAGTTTTATTATCATTAACGATAATAAATTTAGTTTCATAACCAACAGCACTAGCTAATTTAGTATATTTACTATAAGAACGAACTCCATCTTTATTAACATAATATGGTTGAACTTCAATTAATGTTTCTTTATTGCTTGCATCAATATTTTGAATATCTAAAGAGACAAACAAATTATAATCTTGATTTTCAAAACCTTTAATTGCTAAGAAATCATTCATTGATAAAGCACTATCTTTATAAGTTGATAAATCATTAGCGTAATACCAAGTATTATTTGCATTCATTGATAAATAATAATTTTCAACTTTTAAAAATTCATCAACTGTTTCTCCACCAACTTTATTGTATTTAACATGGAATCCAGCATAACCATCAACACTAATAAAATCATTTTTTAAAGTTCCTTTTAAAGCAGAAACAAATCTAATTGAATCATTTGTTTGATTAACTTGCGCAACACATGAAGAGATGAATGTACTATCACCTTCAACAAACTCTCCATTAAATTCTTCTTTTGTTGCTTTAAATTTTTTTCCAATTACTTCATTACTTTTTAATAAAGTATTATAAGTAAATTTATCACTTGTTTGATTATTTTGTAGTCCTATAACCCCTAATACAGCAAAACTACTAATTAAAAGTATTAATTTCTTTTTCATGAATTTCCTTTCTATCTACGATAATATGGACCATATCCACTATTACCATCTTCAGTTATATTTGATGGTATTTTGTCAGTTGTTGTTTCTGTAGTTGTTGAAGAAGTTGTTACATTATCTGAAGTGTCTTTTTGAGAAGTATTAGAAGAATTATCTCCTCCACATGCACATAAGCATATACTCAAAAGAAACAATAAAAAGATTTTAGAAATCCCAGACATCAATATTTTTTTCATCGAATTCCTTTCCAATTGAAGATGTTAAAATCACATCATTCAATTTCATTTCTTCAATCATCATTGAAGGTGAATCATAAACGCGTTTCATTTATACTCACATATTCCTTTCTTTGGGTAAAAACACTTTTAAATACCCCCATTAATATTTAAAAGATAAATCATTAAAGATTTAAAAAATAAGATTTATTTTATTCTTGCTCCTGTAATTGGATCAAAAAACAAAGCATCAGTTAAATCTAAAGTTAAAACAAGTAAATCACCAACTTTAATTTTCTTTTCCACGCCAAATTTACAAACCATATCTTTATCTAAAAAGTTAAAATGAACATTATATTCAGCGCCTAATAATTCACTAACAGTTACAAAAACCTTAACTTCATTTTTCAAAAGTTTTTCATTTTCTTGATATAATCTAATTTTTAATTTTTCAGGTCTAATACCAACAATAATATTGTGTTTAGAATTAATAGCCTTTTCTGTTAAATCAATTTTCTTATTACAAACATCAATTTCTTTATTAAACGAAGTATCTTCTATTTCTTTTTTTGAAAAAGCATTTTTAATTTTTTCATATAAAGTTTTTTCTTTCTTTTTAACAAATGAACCATTTTTTTCATCAGATAAACTTGACAAAATTTTTAACATCTTTTCTTGTGCAGATTTAGCCTTTTCTGGAATAGAAAAATCATTTTTAATATTTAACAAATAATTCATTTGTCGATTATAAAATTCATCATGAACTTTTTTAAATTTGTCATCCATTTTAATTTTCAATAAACTAAAATCAAAAACATTATCTTCATAAGGAATTTCTAAAATATTCATTGATGGTGAACCAATAAATTTACCGACAAATAAATTGCATGGATCATTATAAATTTCTTCTGGTGTTCCAATTTGTTGAACAAATCCTTTAGACATAACGACAATTCGACTAGCCATTGTCATCGCTTCAGTTTGATCGTGCGTAACATAAATTGTAGTTGTATTAATTTGATTATGAAGTTTAACAATTTCACTTCGCATGACAAGTCTTAATTTTGCATCCAAATTTGATAAAGGTTCATCCATTAAAAACAAAGGAACATTTTTAACTATTGCTCTACCTAGAGCAACTCTTTGCATTTGTCCGCCCGATAATTCTTTTGGCAAACGATCTAAATAATCACCTAAATCAAGAATACTTGCTGTTGAATAAACTTTTTGTTTAATTTCATAACTTGTCATTTTTCTTTTTTCAAGAATAACATTATTATTTTCATCTAATTTTTCAAAATTTGAATTATATTTTAAATTATTATTTTTATTAAATTCCTCTCTTTGAGAAGATAATTTATTTAGTTCATCTAATAAATTATCATGATTAGTCTTTAATAATTTAAGTAACAATTCCGAAGAACAAATATGAATATTTAATTGTTCAGCAAGATATTCTTTTAAAGAAATCTTAATTTTCTTTTTTTCATAATCATTAATGATTTCTTCAATTACTTTAAGTTCATTTTTATTTAATAAATTAGTTAATTCATGTGTTGATAATAAAACTTCATCAATAACAGGATAAGGATATTTATTAATGGTAAGAGGAAAAGCAATATTTTCATAGACATTCATTTGAGGATATAATGCATAGCTTTGAAAAACAATAGCAATATTTCTATCTTTACTTGGCATGTAGTTAATTAATTGATTTTCTAATAAAATATCACCATCAGAAACATCTTCAAGTCCAGCAATCATTCTTAAAGTGGTAGATTTACCACATCCAGAAGGACCAACTATAACAATAAACTCATTTTTTTCAATATCTAAATTAAAATCAAAAACAGCTTTAGCTCCATTAGGATAAATTTTTTCTAAATGTTTTATTGATAAAAAAGTATTTTTTTCCATACATTGCTCCTATTGTTTTATTCCTGTACTTGCTAAACCATCAATCATCTTATTTTGAGTAATTAAAAAGACAATTAATATTGGAAGTAAAGCAAATACACTTGTTGCCATTGCTACACCTTTTGCTCCCCAAGCATTCGATCCAGTATATCCCATTAAAGCAACAGTAATGGTATTCCAACCTGATTTTTCTCCACTTAATAAAAGTTGAGGAAATTGTAAATTGTTCCAAGCATTTGTAAAAGTAAATAAAACTATTAACATAATTGTTGATTTTGCTAAAGGGAGAACAATTTTAAAGAATATTTTTCTGTTACTTGCTCCATCGCTTCTTGCAGATTCAATAATTTCCATTGGAATTGAACAAAAGAAATTTCTCATTAAAAGCATATTGAAGATTCCTGTTGTTCCTGGAACAATAATCCAAAAGTAAATGTAAAAATAATTTATTGCATCTTTGAATCCTTGGCTAGTATTAGAATTAATAAAGGCCGTATTAATAGCATTTCTTACTTGCGCATAATAAATATATGAAGCGGAAGTGCCAATTACTCCAGGAACTGCCATCCATAAAAGCAAGAATTTAATAAAAACATTTCGCCCTTTAAAATCAATAAACACTACAGCATAAGCAGTAATTGCATCTAATAAAACTGTTAATATAACACTTACTAAAGTTGACCAAATTGAATTCCACATCCATTTAGGCATATTATCAAGTTGACCATCTCTAATAATAAAACCCGTATAATGATCAAGTGTCCAATTAGATAAAGAAGTAGGAAAAAATGTTTCTGGATGCATAACTAAATCTGAATCCGACTTAAATGAAGTTCCAAGCATATAAATTAATGGTAAAATCCAAATAATAGAAACAATAAACAAAATAATAAATGAAACAGTTTTTTCTTTACGACTTTTAATTTCTGACTTTGTCAATTTTCTTTTCATACTATCTATTTATAAGAGAATTATTAATATTTTTTTGATATCTTTTAAAATCATCAGTATAAATATTTGTTCTCTTCCTTCCTGACATTAATTTTCTTTCTATAATACTAAAAGCCATAACAATTAAACCAAATATAACTGCACATGCACATATATACCCTGTTTTTCGAGTAACATAAGTTTGTTGAGATAAAAATCTTTGGATATATTGCATTGGTGAAAAATAATCATTTTCATTAGTTACATCTTTTAAAACTGCCGGTTGACCATATAAATTTAAATAACCAATTAAAGTATTAAATAAACATATTCCAATTGAAGATTTAATATTTGGTAAAGTTACATATTTAAATAACTTAAATCTATTAGCCCCATCAGCTTCGCATGCTTCATATAAAGATTTTGGCACATCTCTAAGTGCTCCTGAAAAAATAACAAAATTAGTACCTGTTTGCCACCATATGGAAGCAATTAACATTACAATCCATCTTAAAGTGTCATTTTGAAACACCCCTCCGCTTAACCATTTAATATCTACATGAAATATTGAATTAATAAGTCCAGAACTATCACTAGCGAAAATATTTGAAAATATAATACCCATAATAGTAACAGAAATAACACTTGGAAGATAAATAATCGCTCTAAAAATTTTATAACAAGGCGGATTTAGATTAATTAAATACGCTAAAGCAAGAGGAATAATTATTAAAAATGGAATAGCAATTAAATCAAAAAGAAATGTTGATAAAAATGATTGCCAAAATTTAGCAGGAATTCCGCTTGCCGCCCCTAAACCTTTAAACAAATCAATATAATTCTTTAGTCCAATAAATTCATTATTAGATAAATCATATGGATTATAATTCATAAACGACATCACAATTCCAGAAAATACTGGAACCAAAGAAAATATAATAAAAATAATTAAATAAGGTGTTGTTAAACCTAAACCTAAAAATGATTGTTTAATTTTACTTTTTTGATATTCTTTCTTCTTATCAATAGTGCTTTCCATTAGAAATCACCCTTTAAGAATGATATAGCTTCATTTGTTTGATCTTGGCTAGATTTAATATTTGATTCATCATTTGAAGCATTACTTGATTCTGAAATTGTCCATAAAGCTGCTAAATTTTTAAATGTATCAGAATAATAAGGTGTATTACCAGGACATTCAAAATAATTTATATCTGGATAAAACATATTAATATAATTATTAACAAATTGATTTGATGAGTATGTTTCATCATTTGCAATAATTGTTGAAGCAGTAATATGTCCTGCTTCTGCCCATTTAGCACCTATTTCACCAGTTTGAGTAAACCATTTAATAAATTCAAGAATTGCTGCTTTCTTTTCAATATTTTTAACAGTTTTAGACATAGCAAAGAAATGAGAATCACCAAAAATTTTATTTCCATTTTCTGATGTTTCATCCATACTGAACCAATGTGCAATTGAAGTAGCACCTATTTTATCTTTTTGAACTGTTTCAATAGAAATGTTTCCATTATTATTACCATATGCTTCAAAAATTGAATTTGCATTCCATGGCATACCGACAAAGAATAATGCTTTATTTGTAACAAATCTTGTTGTCGCAGCTGATTCAGGTAGACTATAATCAGCATAACCTAAATTGACAATTTCACGAATTGAATTAATTGCATTTTTAAAAGCTGTACGGTTTTCAGTATCATTATACCAAGTTGTATAATAATCAGAAGTATTATAGAAATATCCTCCATTTTGAATAACCGCAGTTCCAAAAACATAATTTCTAAAGAAATCAAGATTAGTAATCCAAGAAATTGGAGTAATATTTTCTCCTTCTTTAACTTTTTTACATAAAGCAAGTAATTCACTTCTAGTAGTTGGTATTTCTCCACCATATTTTTCTAATAAAGTTTTATTATAATAAACAACATTACTTTGAGCATCAATAGGCACTCCAAACGTATATCCACTATAGCCTAAATCAGTATATTTGCTTAATCCTTCTGCATAATCATTCATTGAAATATCAATATGAGATAATTCCATTGCTTCATCAAATGGTTGAATTAATTTATTATCTGCAAACATCATATGACCTTTTTGATGTGACATAATTAAATCTGGAGCATTAGTATTCGTGGAAATTTGACTACTAACAGTTTGTTCAAAAGTATCTTGTCCAATATTAGTAACTGAAACAGTTATTTTGCCTTTATGTTCAGCATTGAATTGATTAATAATATTATTTAATGCAGCAATATCTTCACCATTAACAACAGTTGCTAAATCAATATCAATATCTTCAAAAATAACTTTATTATTGTCATCAAATTTTAAATTTCCTTTATTTTCCCACCATGGAGAAGATATTTCTTCTTTTCCACCTCCAGAAGTATTTGTACTTGTATTAGGGGTAGAAGTTGATGTCTCTCCACAAGAAACCATTGTTAATGCAAGCACAGTTAATAAAAATTTTTTCTTCATAAAAACCTCCTTTAATTCTTTACAATTCTAATGGTCAATCCACCATATTGATTTAATGAAAATGTATTTTTACTTTCACTAGTAAGATCAATTGTTGACACATTTAAATCTTTATAATTTTCACCATCTTGATATAAATATGCTTTATAACTTGTATTTGGTTCTAAGAAAGAAAAATCAATTTCAATATCTCTTTGATCAAAACCATTTATAGCACCTACAAACCATTCATTATTTTTTCTTCTAGCAACCGAATAATATTCATCCATTTTGCCACCTAAGAATTCACTTTCATCCCAACAAGCATGTAAAGCTTTGAATAATTCATTAATATCTGCTCTAGCGTATGTTTGAGGATGATCAGCCATTGAAGGTAATCCTGATTCATATAAAACTGAACATGCAATTTGACTACCAATTGTCATTCCTTTGCTTAAAGGATCAACAGTCGGAGTAAAATCAGTTGGCCCAACCACCATACGAGTAAACATAGAATTTACAATCGTTGCCGCATCAACACTTTTATTTTCGTTTCCTTTAATACCTTCACGATTAAGAACATTAGGATAAATTCTTCTTTCACCAGTTGGTTTATTAGAACCGTGGCAATTAACTACCATTTTTCTTTTAGCACATTCTTGATAAATACTTTCATACCATTCAATTGTTTTTTTATCTTCACCTTGATGAGTTTGACCAGTAGCATTTTGTCCATCAAAGAAATCAATCTTTATGCCTGCAACACCATAAGAGGCCCAAGTATCAAGTTTAGATTGTAATAAAGCTAAATTACCATTTGCAAAATCATTTAAAGCATTACACCAAACAATAACCTTAACATTTTTTCTAGTCGCATAATCCATGAATTCTTTAAATTGATTAGAGTTGAAATTAGCATTCCAACCTCCATCAAGAATTGTATATTTCCATCCCATCTCATTAGCTAAATCAACATATTGTTTTTGTAAAGTAAAATCATTTTGAGCTGTTGTTCCTGTATACAATAACCAGTTCCAAGCCACTACACCAGGTTCAACCCAATCATAATCATAAATTTTCTTTTCTTCAGATGATAATTCATCGTAATTATCTGGACGATAATAACTTGCATCATCATAAACTTTTTCAACTAATTCACTATCAGTCACTTCTTTTAAAGATCCAGTAATACCCACTCGCCATGGAGAAGTAAATGGATAAGATAATTCAGAATCATCTTCAGCAATAGTGGCTGGACTATGAATAGTCTGCAAAGCTGTTGAACCATCTTCTTTACATTCTAGAAATGATCCATAAAAACCACTGCCAATTAGATTTGATTCAGTAATTAAAGAATACATTTCATTATCACCAACTTGATAAATAAAAGGCATTGATAATTGTCTACCATATAAATTAGTAGCTTTTCTTCTTTGATAAACTTCTTCATAAGCAAAGAAATTACCTTTACCATTTATTGTTTTATACGGCATATTCCAAGCAATTGAATCTTCTGGAAGAGTAAAAGTGGTTAATTCATTTTCAATATGAAATGTCCCTTTCGCATCATCAATAGATTCAATATCGTATTTAAAAGCATATCCATCATCATATGCACGCATTGTAACAGTTAAATAAAATGCATATTCTTTAAATTTTATTTTCATTTCATTACATGAAGCTTCCACTTGTGATGATTTTCCACTTATATTATCATAAATAACATTAATTTCATTTCTTTCAATATTTTCAAATGCTAACATTTCATATAAATTAGCTTCTTGAAAAGAAAATCCCAATGTTGAATCTTCAATAACTGTAATATTATTTTTCTTTATAGAATACTTTAAAGATCCATCATCTTGTAAAATAACTCTTGCATTTAATTTTTTATCAGGTGAAGACACATCCCAATAATCACCTTCAACAATATCATTACTAGAAGAAGAATTTGAAATGGAAGTTTGTTCTCCACATCCTACCAGTAAACTTGATATAGCCAAAAACGTTAATAAAAACTTTTTCTTCATAATTATAATTGACCTTTAATTGCACTTTTAATACTATCAGCCATTGTTTCTACACTTGACATATTTTCCCAATAATAAACTTCTGGTAAATAAGTTTCGGCGACTGTTGTATTAATAATGCTCTTTTCTGCACTATGTCCATCTAAAGTTCTAAAATTATTTGGATCACCAACACTTTGTAATAATTTAATTGCAGGAACATTAGAATTTTTTACTTCGTTTGATTCGGCAACACTTTTTCTTAAAGGATACCAACCCGCTTTAGTAAGAGAAGAAGAATTTTTACTTAAATAGTCAGCAAAGACAGCACCAGCGGCAATTTGAGTCATAGAAACATCTTTTGCTTTATAAAATTCAAGACCTACTTGATGCATTGGAATTTGATTTTTATTTTGTTTATCATTATCAGCAAATAAACCACTTAATGGCATAACTCCAATATTATTTAATTTACCAGCTACAGTTCCATTTGAAGCAATACCCATATTAATTAAACCAATTAACGATTTTTTTTGTTCAACTTTATCAATAGCAGCACTATCAACCCATTCATTCTCATTAACGCCAGCTTGGCCATGTGCTTTACCACCAACACTAAATAATTCTGCAAAATTTGTTAAAGCAGTAATTGCATTTTTATTATCTTCGCCCCATTCATTAACATATTCATTATTTTTATATGAATAATATTCAGCATCATTTTGTAAGAATGTTGTTTGTGAAGCACATTCTTTAAATGTCCAAGAAGCATTAGAAACAATAGATTTAAATTCAGAATTTGAACTTACTTCACCTTCATATGCTTTTTGTAAAACAGTGACAAATTCAGTATAATTACTTGGTAAATGATCATAAATATTATATTTATTCATTAATTCTTTATTATATACAAGATAAGGAATACTGCCACCAAGTGGAAGAGAATATAACTTACCATTAATATAATTTTCTCTAATTGCATTTGCATAAAAATCAGTTTTATCAAAATCAATATTTGCTAAATCCAACACATCACTTGCTGTATAATATGTAGAGTATGTACTATTCATGCCTGGAGTTTGTTGAATTCTTAAAGAATGCATATTTTGATTTAATTCAGTAGTAACATTAACTGTAATTTCGCCTAAATGCTCTTTATTGAATTGCTTTGCAAGTGTTTCAACATGAGATTTTGTTCCATTGAAATCACATCCAACCCAAACATTAACCACAGTATTTTCATATTTAATAGAACCATCCTCGTTTCTTGCAATTGATGAATCAAATTTATATTTAGCGTATAAAGTTAAATCACCATTTACTACATCAGTTTCAAATGACCATTTTTGTGTGCATGCTTGATCTTTATACCAACCTTCAAATTCAAATCCCATACGTGGACAAGTTGGAATTAATGCCGTGGAAATTTTATTTCCTTCATCAATAGTAATAGAAGCAGTCTCATTAATACCATCGTAATTAAAATTAAAAGTTACGGTTCTTTTTTCAGCATTTTTATTCCATTTAGCATACAAAGTTAAATCAGAAGTGACATATTCTAAGAAATCAAATTTTACATTGCCTTCTTTATCTAGATACCATCCAGCTAAAGTATATCCTGCTCTAGTTGCTTTCCAATTTGTTGCTCTTCTACCATTTTTAACAGTAACTACTCTTGGAGATGAGCCTTCATAATTTAAATCATATGTTACAGTGTATTCGTCTTTTACTTCTTGTGTATCACTTGTTGCAGGTGAATCAGGTGGTGTTGGATTTTTTCCACAAGCAGTAATACCTACTAGCGTTCCAAACAAAGCCATTGTTGATAAAATTTTGAATTTTGTTTTCATATTTCCTCCATAAAATAAAAAGTATGCAAGGTGGTCCTTACACATTAATAATATATATTCATTAATTGAAAGCGCTATTATTAAATTTAATATTTTATGTTATCAATATATTTAAACTTAAAATTAATTAGTAAATATTATGTATATTTTTAGAAAAAGGAGAAGAATTTATATAAAAAATCTTATTATATTTAAATTTAATATTTATGTATTTTTTCATAATAAAAAGGAGATTTCTCTCCTTTAAGCACTTATTTAATTAAGCATTAAAAACAATTGAAGAAATATGACATTGTTTAAAATCACCATTTTTAGCAATATCAAATTCTACTTTACTAGCGCCTTCACTAACAGTAATAATTGCAACATTTTCATTAATAGAAATACTTCCACCTGTAAGAGAAGAAATTGTACTTAAACTTGATTTATTATTAGCGCTTGCTAAGTTTATTTCAATTGTTGAAACACTTTCTTCACCCCAAGATAATTCAACATGTTGCCCTACATATAATCTTAAAGGATTAGATAAATAAGTTCCATTGCCAACATTACTAGCAGATGTAGCTTTAGTAACAATCATTTTATAATTACCATTTTCCCAAACTGTTTTATCTGAATTAGAATCAGTAATTAAAGTCTCACTAGAAAAATCTAAAACATTTTCTGCTATTTCTTCATGAGCAAATATTTGAATAGTAAATTCATTAATTCCAAAATAAAATGCAACATCAACTAATTTATCTTTATCAACAGCAACATACCATTCTTGAGAATTATCATAATTAATAGTGAATTCATTATCTATTAAAGTTTGTTTATATGTATCAACTATGGTTTCATCATCACTTTCAACAGAAATAACTAAGCCATAAGTCTCCATTTCTGAATCATCAACAAAATATTTTTCAACTCCATTTACTGCTGGAACAACAGCATTATGAAAATATTGACTAATTAAATCTTCTGGCCATGCAACTAATTCAACATGACTATTAATGATAATAATTAAAGATGTACCATCTAAAGCAAAATAGACATCAACTAATTTATCTTTATCAACTGCACTATAACCATCTTCTTTAGAATAAGTTACAGTATATTGATTTTCTTCTAATATAGCTTTATATTCTTCTTCAGCATTACTATCAACATCATTACAATAAATAAAATATCCTGCTCCTAATAATGAATAATCTAATACAGAATATGTTGACGCAGAAAAACTTGGAACATCTACATTAAAAATAGCTTTAATATTATCACTTGGCCAAGATGTTAAAACTTCTCCACTATCACTAGAATTATCAAATATTTGAATATAGAAATAACCATCATCTGCTAAATAATAACCAACAACAACTTTATTATATGCATCAACTGCTAAATCTCCATTCCATTCTTCATCATATTCAATAGTAAAATTTGCATCTAATAAAGTTTGTTTATAAGAAGCTTCTAAATTTTCATCATTACTTTCAAAAGAAATGGTTAAACCATATTCTTCCATATTTGAATCATCAACATAATACTGTTCAATTCCATTTACCGCAGGAACTACTGCACCATTAAAATAAGAAGCAATCAAATCTGCTGGCCAAGCAGTTAACTCACCTCTATTAGATGAATCTAAATAAGCAACCAATTGATTACCTTTATTAATTTCATAATAGTATCCATCACCACCATCATAAATACCATCATTATCAGAAAAAGAATAAGTAACTGTTATCCCATTATTTTCATTAGAGAAAACGGCTTCTTGAAAAGTGAATTCACCAGTAATATTTGTTAAATTACCTTCTTCGTCTTCATCATAGCTACTATAAGCCATGACTTCCATTTCTTCATCAAGAACCCATCCATTACTAATTAAAACATCCTTATAACTAGAAATATGATTTGTTAATAATTCATCATATAAAACAATAATTCCATTTTCTGCATCAATTTCATACTTAAAAGTTGTTTCATCAAATTGATGATATGGTAAAACACCTTTTAAATATTCATTCATCAAATCTTTTATTTCATTTGACCATTCTTTATTAGTTGAAGCACTATCACTCGTACTAATTGATTCACCATTATTATTTGATGAAATATTTTCTCCACATCCACTTAACCCAACAAGTAGTAAAGCGGGAATTAACAACATAACTTTTTTCATAACATCTCTCCTTAGTTAGGATTAGTATAAATGTTTTTATTTTATGTAAAAAGAAAAAAAGTTTATTTCAAATTAATTTCTTAAATTTCTAAATAAATAGGTGATTACGCAATTGTTTAGGAAATAATTAGTAAAAAAAAAGTTCAACACATTACTGCATCAAACTAACTATTTATGGCTGGAGAAGAGGGATTCGAACCCCCGATAACCTAGTTCAGAGCTAGGCGACTTACCGCTTGTCGATTCTCCAAAACATAAGTATTTTATCACTTAAATTATTTATTTTGCAATAAATTGATTTAATGAAGAAGAATAACAATATCCGTAATTATCTAATATTTTAATTATTTCTTCTTTATCTTCATCTAAATCATCACACAATTTATCGAGTGATGAATAAAAATCTCTTAATTTCATATTAATTATACTTAAAAGTATTGTTGGATTATTTGGTAAACTATTCATCTAAAAGCAAATCTCCTATTTTTGAAATATATAATCTTCTTTTTCTAATTAGTTCATGATTATAATTTTTCCATTGTCTTTGAACATTTAAATTATCTTCTAATTCTGGGCCAGTTTCTGCATATTTAATCCCATGCTTAACACATGATTTTAAAACCTCATTCATTAAAATAGCATTAATACCTAATCCTTGTAGAGATGGTTTAACTGCAATTAATAACATATCAATAGTATCATTTTTATTTAAAGCTGATAATAAATTAATCCATCCTAATGGAAAAAGTTTGCCATTACAACTTCTAGAAGCATTACTTAAAGAAGGTACGACTGCAGCAAATCCCACAACATCATTATTTTTATCTTCTACAACACATATGTAATCACTATTAATGATTGGTATAAACGAACCCATATAATAATTAACAAGTTCTTCACTTAAAAATACTGTCCCATATAAAGAAGCAAATGCTTCATTATATACTTTAAAAGCTTTTTGAACATAAGGCATAATTTCTTTACGTGATTTAAATTTAACAACATGATATCCTTTTTTTTGAACCATTTGCGAAATTCTATCTAGTTGATGATAGACTTTATCAGGTAATTTAATACGATATTCAAACCAATCAACTTGCTTTTTCATGCCTATTTTTATCATATGATTGTTGTAATAAGGATAATTATAATAAGTTATAAAAATATTTTTATGTTCAAAACCTTCATATAACATTCCTTCTTTATCAAAATCAGTAAAACCATTAGGCCCTTCAATTTCTTCAATATTATTTTCTAAAGCATATTCTTTTGCTTTTCTAAATAAAGCCTTGGTTACATCTATATCATCAATAACATCAAAATGACGAAATCTCATTCTTTTTGTGGAAAATTTTTCATCCGCTGGAGGATTAATTAAAGCACATAATCTTCCCACTAACTTATTATCTTTATAAGCTAAAAAACATTTATATTTACAATTTTTTAAAGATGGATTTTTATTAGTAAAATCTTTATAATCATCATTAAAAAGAGGTGGTGTAAAATATTCTGAATTTTTATATAATTTTAAAGGAAAATAAATGAATTTTTTTAATTCTTTTTTTGTTTTTACTTCGACAATATTAATCATAAATCCCCCCAAATCTATATAAATTACCATTAATAATGACAAATTAGTTAAATATTTAACATTATAAATTATTACATAAATCATTTGATATATCTACTTTTGTTTGTTAAAAAATTGCTAAGGAGGCATTTACAAATGAAAAAATTATTATTTTTAAATTTTTGTTTTATTACTTTACTTTCATGTAATAGCACTTCATCATCACTAACTACCTCTTCATTTACATCTAGTTTATCATCAACAAGTTCTAGTAGTGAAAGTAATGAATCTTCTAATGAAATTTCTTCTATAGAAGAATCATCTAAAGAAACTTCATATACAAAAAAAATTAAAATCTATCTTAATCCATCTGTTCAAGTAAATAATATTTACTATTGTAAAACCATTTCTGAAGCAGAAAGTATGAATATTGTTAGTAAAAAAATCTATGAAAAATTAATTAATGAACCACAATTTGAAGTTTATCAAAATGATCGTATGCTAAAATTATCTGATTCAGTTAAAGAAATAAATAGTTTAAATATTGATTATCATTTAGCACTACATACTAATGCAGGTGGTAGATCAGGAAGTGAATGTTATTACTATAAAAATTCTACCTTTGCTCAATTAATTTTAAAAAATGTAACAAATGTTCATGCTTATCCAAATCGTGGAATTAAAAATGGAAGTCATCTTTATGAATTAAAAAATTCTAAAGCGAAAAATAATGCTTTAATTGAATTTTTATTTCACGATAATAAAAACGAAAGTCAATTCATTAAAAATAATTATGATTTACTCGCTCAAAGTATTGTTAATTCATTTAAACAATTAATTATTGATGAATAGTAATGATTCTAATTGAAGAATAATCTCTTTTTAATAAATCATTTTTATTTATAACAAATAACAATATTCCTTTTGTTCCAAACATATCAACACATTTACTTGAATCATATCTTAATAAAATGATTTCATCAGGTTTCATTTCTCCATATTTACTATCTTCATCTAAAAATTGCATTGGTAGTCTTTTATAAGAATGGATAAATTTAATTTTATATTCAGTTAAAATATCAAAATTAACTTGAATACAATTATTAAAGTCCACTCTTGCTTTAATCTCTTCATCATAACCATTTTTATGATAATATCTAATAATTGGTTTAAAATCATTTTTTCTAATAAAAAAATATAACATTCCTTCATTAGGTAAAAGATAACTATTATAAACTTTTGTCATTTCTTCTAAATTAAATTGAGCAAAAAAGAATTCATCAGGTTCACAAATATGTAAAAACATCGTGGGAATATCGCATGCACCAAAAAAGCAGCTTCTTTCCCACTTTTGCTCTCTTTTAACTTTTTTTATTTTTAAACTAAATGGATTACTCATAATAAATTAAATCATTTAAATTTTCATTTAACAAATATTTTTTTGCATATGAGCAAGTTGGAATAATTTTATAATTATTCTTTTTGGTAAATTCAATAACTTTTTGCATTAAAATTTTTGCTATACCTTTTCCTCTTAAACTTTCATCCACAAAAGTAGATAAAATATTAATGACATTATTTTCTATTTCATAAGAAATATAAGCTAAAATTTTATCATTTTCTTTTATATAAAACTTTTTATTATCATTTAAAACATTCATAATTTTACCTCATTTAATAACAATAATTTTTGACCATAAAAACAAAGCAAGTTGAGCAGGAATTCCAATTAAAAAAATTAAAAGTAAATTATAAGAAATAAATTGATAGAAGAAAGCAATTAATATAGTCCATAGTAATAAACTTAAAAAAATTACTCTTATCTTTTTTTCTTTTTTTCTTATACCTAACGAAATCACTAAAAATGAAGAAGGTACTGACCAAACAAATAATTCATATTTAGCATCATGATTAACTTGCATAATATAAGCAAAAACAATACATGAAATGGTCCAAACAATAGTAACTGCTAAAGCAATCATAAATATTTGGTTTTTATCTTTAATTTCTGAAGGTAAAAAATCAGCTTTTGATTTATCGATATTTTCATTAACTAAATAATCTAAAGTTACATTAAACTCTTTAGCAATTAAAATTAACGTTTCTAACTCTGGAATTGAATCTCCTCTTTCCCATTTTGAAATTGCTTTTGCAGTATAATTTAATTTATCCGCTAAATCTTGTTGAGTTAAATTTTGTTTTTTTCGAAGAAACTGAATATTCTTTCCAATTACAATTTTTAAATCTTCCATATAATACACCGACAATATTATATCATATTTTAATAAATTCTCCTAATAGTTCATAAAAAATCTACTGTTAGTAGGATAAATAATTTTAAATCGACAAAATTAAATATAAAAAGAGTGACATAATTATTATTTGTAATTTAAAATATAAATTAAGTGAGAGAAAAAAATGAAAACTAAATTTTATTATTATGATGAACAAAATGATGATTTTGCAAACCTTAATATCAAAACAAAAAAAATAGATGATAGTTATGAATATCTACCAAAAAATTTTTTCTATTGTTTTTTTAAACCACTTGTCTATTATTTAGTTCTTGTTTTGGTGTGTATCATTGAATTATTTTATTTAAGAGGTTTTATCAAAAATAGAAAAGTATTAAGAAAAGTAAAACATCAAGGTTATTTTGTTTATGGAAATCATACTAGTGCAATTAATGATGCTTTTTCTACTCCTTATACATCTTTTCCTAAACAAGTTTATATTATTGCTAATCCTGATAGTACATCTATAAAAGGAATTACTACTCTAGTAAGATTTCTTGGTGCATTACCTCTTCCAAATACTAAAAGAAATTATATTTCATTTTATCGAACTATTGAAAAACTAATCAAAAAAAGAAAAGTAATTGCCATTTATCCAGAAGCACATATTTGGCCAAAATATAATAAAATTAGAGATTTTCCTATAGCTTCATTTAATTATCCAGTAAAATTAAATGCTCCATGCTTTGCTAAAACTACTATTTATAAAAAGAAAAAAAATGGAAAAACAAAGCCTGTAATTTATTTAGATGGTCCATTTTATCCTGATAAAGATTTACCATTTAAAAAAGCACAAAAAAAATTAAGAGATGAAGTATATAATGCAATGAATAAAAGAGTTCAACAGCATAACTCTTCTTTAGATAAAGATTATGAATATATAAAAGTTAATTCTCCTGAAGAAGTTAGAACTGAAAAAAGCAAGTTTTAAATCACTTGCTTTTTTTTCTTAATTCATTAATTTTTTGTTCTAATTTAAATAATTCTTCTTTTTCTTCATTAGAAATTTCACTAAGAGGAATATAATAATCGCCTTTTCCAATAATAGAAATTTTAACAAAATCTTTTTTCTTTTCAATTAAATTAATTGATCCATTTTCGTAATAATTAGTTGCATTAATTTTTATTGTATAATCATCCTTAATTTCCATATTAATATAACCTTTTATCTTTTTATTAATTGGTTTTACTAATGATAAAATTGGTAAAACTACACAACAAATTAATCCTATAACAATTAATGAATAGGCTAACAAAGTATCTTGAAATGTTAATATCTCATGAAATCTAAAAAATAATATATATATTCCAACAAAAATAAAAACTAAAGATATAAGATAACTCCATAAAACATTACTTAATCTTAATTTTAAATTTTTAATAAAATGTCCTTTATATTGATTATTAAACTTAATAGTCATATTTATTGATTTGAATAATTAGAAAAATAATTTTGAATTAAAACTACTGGAGTTCCTTTATCTCCTGATCCAGAAGTTAAATCAGATAAAGAACCTAATAAATCAGTTATTTGGCGAGGAGTAGTTCCTTGAGTAATCATTTTGCCTTTTAAAGAAGAATCTTTTTCTTTAATCATTTTGATCATTGCTTCTTGTAATTCTTTACCATGCAAATCTTTTAAAACATTATCAGATATATATTTTAATTTTAGTTCATTAGGTGTTCCAACTAAACACGAAGTATGTCCAGGAGAAACCACAGGATCAGCAAGCTCCCAAATTCCACCTTGAGGATCTTTAAACGCTCCATCACCATAAACCATTACTTCAATATTTTTATTAAAAATGTCTTTTAATCTTTTTTGAACATCTAAAACTAATTCTTCACAATGAATAGGGAATAATTTAACAGAATTATCTGTAGCTAGATTAGATCCTAATAAACCATATTTATCATTATATCCAGAACCATCAACTGGAGAAGTCATTAATTCATCTAAACAATATACTTTTTTAGCGCCCGCTTGAAGTAATCTTTTCTTATTTAATTTTCTTTCGTGAATAGATGCTACAATTACATTATCAGTATATTTTAAAATAGCTCTTGGATCATTTGCTAAAATAATTTCACATTCACATTCTGAAATATCCTTATAATATTGAAGATAATCAACTCCTGTAAATTCATGAACAGTATTAGGAAATAATTTTTTAAATTCTTCTAAAGTAAAAATATCTTGATAAGGATTAATTCCGCTATCAAATAATTCATCAACAGAAATTAATTTATTGCCAACTTCATCACCAGGATATGAAAATTGGATAATAACCTTCTTTAAGCCTCTAGTGATTCCTCTTAAAACCATTGAAAATCTATTTCTTGACATGATTGGAAAAATTAAACCAACTGTTTCTTCTTGAAATTTATTTTTTACATCTTGAGCGATTTGATCAGCTGTTGCATAATTTCCTTGTGAAATTCCTACTACTGCTTCAGTAATTGCTACAACATCTTTATCATGCAATTCAATATTTGCTTCTTTAACACAATTACAAACTGATTCAACAACAATTGATGCTAAATCATCGCCTTTTTTTATTATTGGAGTTCTTACTCCTCTAGAAATTGTTCCACTATAACGCATATTTTAAACCCTCTTTTCTTTAAATTAATTTTAAAATAAAAAATGAATTATTTAAATAAGAAATAAATAATTGAAGAATTTTTTTTAACATGTTAAAATCTTATGCGTAAAGACAGTTCGTTGTTGCCATCCTGTCTATAAATAAAACCAGGAACAAAGATTTATACTTGATTTATTCAAGCCCTTTCTTTGTCTTGGGGCTTGTTTTTTTATTTTAAAGGAGAGTATAAAAAAATGAAACTAAACCTCAAACAAGAATTCTTAGAATTCAAAACTTTTATAAGAAGTGTCCCTTCTACTGTTGTTGCCTTATTTGTTATTTCTGTTGTTATTATGAATTTATTAGCAAATAAAAGTATTAATTTACCAGTAAGTTGGTTAGCGCTTGATGCTGGAATATTATTATCATGGCTAACATTTTTAACAATGGATGTTGTTACCAAACATTATGGTCCTAAAGCAAGCACTGAACTTGCTATTTTTGGTATTAGTATTAATTTACTTGTTGCTTTAATCTTATTTATTGCCAGTGTTATTCCTGGTATGTGGGGTGAATCATTTGTTGAAGGAAGTGAAACAATTATTAATACAGCTTTAAATAATACTATCGGAGGAACATGGTATGTTTTACTTGGTTCAACTACAGCCTTTATTGTTTCAGCAATTGTTAATAATACTTTAAATTTTTTACTTGGTAAATTAACAAAAAAAGATAATTTTTTATCATTTATTTTTAGAACATATATTTCTACAATGATTGGTCAATTTGTTGATAATTTAGTATTTGCCTTTATGGTATCATTTGTTTTCTTTGCTTGGACACCTCTTCAATGTGTTACATGCGCTTTAACTGGAGCTATTGTAGAATTATTATTTGAAATTATTTTTTCACCACTTGGCTATAAAATTGTTAAATTATGGAAAAAAGATGATATTGGTAAAGATTATTTTTTATTAAGAGGTAAGAATGAATAAATTAGTTTTAATAACTGGGACAAGTCAAGGAATCGGTTTAGCAATTGCTAAAGAATTTTTGAATAATAATTATCAAGTGATTGGTTTAGACCGCAAAAAAAGTAGTATAAAAAATATAAATTATACTCATTATCAAGTTGATATTTTTAAAGATAAATTACCAGAAATAAAAAATATCAATATCTTAATCAATAATGCTGGCACACAAAATGATAATGATATTGATAACAATTTAAAAGGAACTATTAAAGTAACTGAAAAATATGCTTTTCAAGATCAGATTCAATCAGTCCTTTTTATTGCAAGTTCTTCAGGTAATACTGGCGCAGAATTTCCTGAATACGCTGCCTCTAAAGGTGGAATGATTGCCTATATGAAAAATGTGGCCTTACGACTTGGAAAATATCATGCGACAAGTAATTCACTTTCACCAGGTGGAGTTATTACTTCTTTAAATAAACATATTTTAGATGATGAAAATCTCTATAAACAAGTCTTAGATGAAACAATTCTTCATGCTTGGTCAACTGTTGAAGAAATTGCTAAATGGTCGTATTTTGTAACAGTCATTAATAAATCAATGACTGGACAAGATATTTTAATTGATAATGGTGAAGCTAATAAAGCAAACTTTATTTGGTAAGTTGCTCTTCAATAATTTTATAAGTTTCATAAACTCTAGAATAAGCTTGACAATGCATCACTAAGTAAAACAAAATCATTAGCTAATTATTTAATTTTTAATAATATATCTTTAGAATTTTCTTCATTTTCTAAAGATTTTTTTAATTCTAAATATAATTCATTAATTTGTTTTAATTCTTGATTATCTCCATGTACTTTATTAATTAATCAAGTTCAGAAAGTGCAAATTCAATATTTTTATCATGTTTCTACCTATTTAACCTTTAAAACATCATAACCTAAATCAGAAATGATATCTTCAATTTACTCAACACTAATTTCTTCTTCATTAAAGTTTATTTTTTTCGAAGAATTATATAAAACGCTAACATCAATAATTTTTTTAACATGTTTCGATTTTATTACTACATATTGAGTAATCAAGTTGCTTAACTATTTTTTTATTTTATCCTCAATATTAATAAATACATTGCATTTAAAATTATAATAAAATTGATTCTTTATAAATTAGCATTACTATTCCCAAAAATTATGACATTTTCATATAAAAATAACACTATTTTTTACTTAAGGAATATGCTTTAACTAAACTTAGTAAAGATGATTCAATTAAAACAACTGACGAAGTTTCAATAGCTCTTATTTTACCTACTTTTATTAGTTCATTTAAAACCATTATAGTTTCTTCTATTAGTTATATATAATTATTGTATACTTTTGTTTCTATTTAAAAAGAAAGCTATATATAAAATAATAGAAATCAAAAAGGCAATTATTTCAGTTATATAGAAAGCATGCCAAACACCATCCACTTCCATAAACCTAGTTAAAATAAATGCCACTAATATAATTAATAAATATCTTGTTAAAGAAATAATTAAAGATGGAAATCCATTTCCAAGTCCTTCAAACACTCCACTGATAACTACTGAAAAAGAAGAAACAATAAATCCAAAAGAAATAATTCTTAAAGCATGCGCACCATTTGTAATGGTTTGACTATTATTTGTAAATAAGCCAATTAATTTATCTGGAATTGTTAAAAATAAAATTGTTCCTATAATCATAACCACAACACTAATTAATAAAGAAATATAAAATGTACTATTAACTCGTTTATACTGTTTTGCACCTTCATTATAACTAATAATTGGTCTAATTCCTTGCACTAAACCACTGACAATAAAATATAAAAATGTTTGTAGTTTATAATAAACACCTAAGATCAAAACATATGAATCATCATAAGTTGTTAAAATAGAATTCAAAGCAATAATCATAAAAGAAGGTAAAGCTAAATTAAGTGAAGAAGGAATACCAATTGAATATAATCTAGAAATAATATTCATATTACTTTTAACTTTAAAAGAAAGATTAATGTCTAATTTGCACTTAATAAAAATAAAAATATAAGTTAATAAACCAACAAATAAACCAATTCCAGTAGCAATGGCTGCTCCTTGCACACCCATATTGAAATTAATAATAAAAATGGGATCTAAAATAATGTTTACTACCGCTCCGATTGCCATAGCAAACATAGTAATTTTCATCTTACCCTGAGCTTGTAAAATCTTTTCAAGTGCCATTGAAACAGTTATAAGAGGAGCAAAAAATGCTACAATATAAAAATAATCTAATCCATATTGAATAATTTGTTCATTATCTGTAAACATTTGTAAAAAAGGTTTGGCTACAATTAAAGAGAATATTGTAATAATAACACCATGAATAATACTTAAAATAACTCCTTTAGTGGCACTATAAGTAGCATCATCTTTTTTATTAGCTCCATAATAATAAGCAGTTAATGAAGCAATTGCAACTCCAAAACCAATTCCAAAGGCATTTGCTAAATATTGTAAAGGAAAAATAAGACTAATAGCAGTCATAGCGTCTTCACTAACTTTTGCCACAAAATAACTATCGACAATATTATATAAAGCATTAATAATCATCGATATAATGATTGGTAAAGACATTTTAACTATTAAGTTTAATAATGGTTTATTTTTCATTTCTGTTTGTTCCATCGTTCCTCCATGGTGGCGAAAAGAATAAATGAAAAATCCACACAAAATTTTCTAGTTAAATTTAACATGAAATACTTTTAGTGTCAACTACATGCGGATATTTAAATATGTTTTTTTTATTTAAATTATAATTAAATTTAAGTTTTTATATATTTTTTAGTTTTAAAAATTATTGATGTTAATTTATTTAAATATTTATTTTATAAATATTTTTTCATTTTTAATTGCTTGATTATATAAATAATTAACTTCACCAAATGATAATTTTAATTTTTTCACTTCATGAGCAGTATTGTTATCAACATCCATTTTAAACACTTGCACACGATTAAATTCACTACTAACAAAATCACAAAGATGAGCAAAATAATTTTTTTCAGCATCGAGTATTTGCAAATACTTAGAATGTTCTTCTTTTCTTTTTTCATTATCAATTTCTTTTTTTCTTAAAGCTAATTCTGCTTCTTCAAAATCAGAATAAGAAACAGCCGCTTCAACTTTTTCACCAAAGAAAGAACCATCTTCATAAACTTGATCTTTTTTTAAAGATGTAGGTGCCTTTCTATAGTCTTTTTTTGCTGCTTTCATTGCTTCAAGTTTGATAGCATTAGCGTTAGAATTATATGTTCCCATTTTAGTAAAATTCATAATATAATCTTTTTCATTTTTTAAATATAAGTGGATATTAAGTTGATACTCATTATTTTTTAATGTTTCTAGTTTATATTTGATGGTCCATTTATATGTTTTAATATCACCAGCATAACCATATAAAGAATTAAAAGAAGCATTATTAATTACTCCACCTAAATTTAAATCAACAAAATCTGGAAACTCTGATTTAAAATATTTCATCTCATATAATTGATCAACATCTTCGACAAATCCTCTTATAAAATCATAATAAGTATATCGACAACCAGAAATTAATTTAGTATTATCATGTCTTATTTTTTCTTTGACAAATAATTCATGCAATCTTTTTTTATTTTTCTCATCATTTTCTTTTCTTTGCTTTTCAGCAATTTCATCTTCTAAAGCAGTAATTTCCTTGAATCTATCAACAAAATGTCTAGTAAAAAGAAAATCTAAAACAAAAGGAATAATCGAAAAAATAATTACAAAAATAAAAACTATTCCTCCACCTTGCACAGTATGATAAATACCATTTTTAAAAATAAAAAATAATAAATAAAAGAAGAAAAAGAAAATAACAATATCGAAAGTTCTTAACATATAAAAAAGAAGATATTTCCAAGTATATTTTCCATTTTTATCAATGCACGAACAATTACTAACCCCACGATAAGTAACAATATAAAATGTTTTAGAAAAAATTAAATCTTCGATATAAAAAAATAAAGAAATAGCGGCAGCATCATGTAAAATATATTGATTAAAATCAATTGTTCCAGTATTATACTCATCAATAAGTCGATTCATTCCATACGCCATTGTCATTAATAAAAAAGCAAAAATTAAAAATAATGCGGCATATGTCATTGATTTTACTCGATTAGGAAACTCCTTAATAACAGAATTTCTTTCATTTACTGAATATCTTAATGTTAAATAAATTGCTAAGATTGCTAGAGGAATCATCCCAACTAATCCTGTTTGGTCAGTACCAACTTTAGCATTACCAACACAAAATAATACAATTGAAGCGATAACTAATATAATTTTTATTATAAATGAAAATGAATTTAAAAAATTATTTAAGCATCTTTTTAGCATTGAATTTATATAATTCATAATAATCCTCCCTATATTTTCTAAATTATTATGATTTGTTATTTTTTTTATTACAATGTTAATAATTAATTTTGGCACTAAATTGGCACTTTTTTTACAAAGAGCTTTTATTATTTAATTTTTGATTCATCATTAATATCTTTAATTAATATAATCAAAAGAATAATTCCCACTAATAAAAAAATTCCACCAAATATTAGAGCATTATACCAATCACTTGTCGCAGTACTTATAAATAAAAACATAATTCCAAATATAATTAACACTATCGATGAAATCATTAATATGCTATGTGGCTTGACATTATCATATATTCTTTTTTCTTTTAACACTTGAGGAAATTTACCATTTACAAAAGCAACTTCGATATTATCAAGTTCAATCAATGCTTTATTATTGATTATTTTTTTTGTTAAAACATCATCAAAATTACTACCACATAATTTTTCATCTAAACTATATATAGAAGAAAATTTTTTATTTTCTTGATCACTAAAGACTTGTCTTTCAATAATATGAAATTCATCTTTATATTTAAAAACTAAATCATCTCCACCTAGATATTTAATATTAACATAATAAATTAATTCATCAATATTAACAATAATACTTTTATTAGCATCATATTTTTCTTGGTATTTTTTTCTTAATCGATCATATCTATCTTTAGTATAATAGTTACAAAGCATTTTACCCAATCCATAAAGTGTTAAAAAAAGAAAACCAATTAATAGTAAAACGTAAAATCCTCCATTTAAAATATATTGGTCTTCTGGAGTTAATCCCCATAGTAAAAAAGTTCCTACAACACCAAGAAATCCAATAATTGCAATTATTATTCCCTTTTTCATTTTATAATATTATTGAAGTTTAAATTTATAATTGATTGCTCCATTATGACTTTTATTTTCTTTTTCAATAAATATTTTTAATAAGTATTCATTACTAGAAGTAGAAAATTCATATCTAATATCAAATGAATAGACCGCTCCATCTTTTAAATAGCCATCTTCGCCAACTTCTGTATCAATTACATAGTAAAAATCATATAAAGAAGAAGGATTATCATCATGATAATTATCTAAATTATCTTTTTGAACAATATAATAATAAAAAGTATCTGAACTTGATGCATGAAAAGCTTTTGTTCCAAATTTACCATCATAATTATTTTTAAAATAATCAAAATAATTTGTAGCGTTTTCAATCATTATTTCTTCACTTGAACATGGTTGAGAAAAAGAATATCCATCATTAAACCAAGAAGTTGATGAGTTTATCTCTCCTTGGCAATTAACTGGAGCAGGTAAATTTTCTAAATGAACTTTTTCAAGTTCTTCACTAGTAAACCAAGCTTTTTCATCATGCGTATTTTGACTACCAGTAATAATTTCTTCTTCACCACAAGAAAATAATAAGCATGAAAATAAACATATTAAAATTTTTTTATTCATAAATGACACCTCACAATTTAATTTTTATAGATGGTCTAACACAATGACTATCACCATCAACTGCATAAGTACTTAAATAACCACTTGAATTAACATTCCAGGCACAATAATTAAATTCATCGGAACTTGATTTAGTCCAATATGAACCATTATATTTTAAAGTAGAAGAAGTATTATACCAAGCTCCTCTAACTCTACTATAATCAGTTGTTTTACATGTTCGTTCAGTAAGATTTAAATAATTATCATAAGAAAATAAACTAACATTATCATTTTCACTTTTTTGAATATAAGCATTATTTAAAGAAAATGCTACTTGATAAAATTCATTATTAAGCCAGTTACGAATTGAACTATATTCATAATTATTAGAATATATTGTTTTTCCATCAATAATTCGCTCTTGATAATTATCATAATAATTATGAGCATCTAATAATTGAGTAGATAACAAAGTATAAACTCCATTATTTTCATCTATAATATTCCATTTAATTCTTTCACATTTAAACCAATATTCATTACCATTTACAATATTTTGCTCATCATCAAAAGTATATTTTTCATTATTATAAACTTTTGCAATAACTTTAGTGTAATATTCATTATTATAAAAATACCAGTTATTCTCTAAAGGAGTTAATTTACTAAGTTTACTAATTATCGCTTCATTATTAAAATAACTTTGAGGATAGAAACCATATTCAACAAATTTATTATCACTAGAAATAATTGGATTAGTATTAATTGAACCTTTTTTTATTTCAAAAAATGTCGCGGTATATGTAGTATCTTTACTTACTATTTCAATATTTGGTGACCAACCTTTAAAAACATAACTATACTCATCATCTTCTTCTTTTATTGGAGTAATTCCATCATAACTAGGAAGACTACCATAACTAAGACTATCTTCTTTTAAGATTGTTCCATCATAATTTTTCCAAGTAATCATATATTCATTGATACTAGAAGTATAATTGGCTACAAATGTCGTATCTTGATAAATTGGTCCAACTTCTGGAACCCAATTACTAAATGTATAAGTATATTGTTCTGTACTTGCTTTAGTAGGCAAATCATTACCAAAACTTGGAATAGTACCTTCTTTAACATGATCATCAACTTTTAAAATATCTCCATTATCATTTTTCCAAGTTATTTTATATTCATTAACTATACTATTTGTTTCTCCACAAGAAACAAATACTAATGATAATAAAGTTAATAAAATAATTTTTTTCATAAATTACCTCTACTTCTCAAGAAAAAATTCTATATTAGTGATATATAAAACTTTTTTATTTTCTGTCATTATTTTTAATGAATTTGTACTTTCAAATTCTATTTCAATTGTTGAAGTATTTTTATTTTCAATATCGACTTTACTTGCTTCTACCATTGTTGAACAAGTAAATAAAGTGGTTTTATTATCACCATTACCATTCCAATCTTTAGAAGAAGAATCACCAACACGAATTTTCAATGAAGATGTACCAACATAACCTGTAATTTTTACTTTATTAACATTTTGACTTAAGTTAAAGACTAAACCACCATTAACACTTGTGGTACCAAATTTTAACATATTTCCACAATACCAATTAGTGGCTCCTCTTCCACCATTTCCACCACCATAAATATATTCAAAATCACCAATAGAATTAATAATACTATCATCAGAAGTATTAAAAGTATTTAATAATTCTTCATTTGAAGTAATACTTTTTGCAGTTTTTCTACTTCCTAAATCATAAACAATATCATATTTAACTGAAGAAGCAGTAATTATTTCTTTATCTTTTAAAGTTACATTAATAACTACATCTTTTTCAGGCATTGTAAATTTATAATTTGAACCATTATATGGTGTTATTAATTCATCATTATAAGTAACTTTATCAATTACTTTTAAATTATTATTAACCTTAACATTAAAACTAACTTCACTACCAACTTTATATTCATCTTTTAAATTAGTAATTGTAAAATCTTCACTATTATTATAAGAAACTTTATATGATTTAATATTACTATTTTTAAATTCAACAATAGCTTTTTTTACATCATCCCAACTAACAATATTACGCATATTTTTAGCAATTGTTGTAACATTAGTTTTACTTGCTTTACCACTTTCCGCTACAACTTTTGCTTCTTTTACTTTACTAGGACTAACTTCACAAGCTTCATAAATCCAAAGCAATAATTCTGGACACAATAAATTCTTATAAACTCTTATTTGAGCATTATCTGACCAAGTTAACGATCCATCATCAATACTTCGATATAACCAAGAATCAAAAAAATGCCATTTTTGATTTGGTTCATGTTGTTCTTTATTAACTAAAAGCCCAAGTTGTCTAGCATAATCAAGATATCCTCCACCAGATTGTTGATATCTTTCAATAAACTCATCAGATAATGGATAATGCTCTTTTTTTGTTTCTAAAAAAGAAGCAATATCTTGCATAGTAATAATATCTTCTTGTACAGCATTTCTTTCAATTTGTTGAACAAAACTATTACTACTTAATTTAGTGTCTTTAACCATATTTGTTGTAAACATTAAAGTGAAAACTAATAATAAATTCCTTTTCATTTTAAATCTCCATTCATGAAAATTATAAATTAAAACTATTAGAAAAATATATAATTTTCTTTATTAATTATTATTTTTAAAATTTATAAATAAATCTATTATTTAATTTTTGATTCATTTTTTATTTTTTTAATTGAAATGACAAGTAAAATAATTCCAATAACAATTAAAACTCCACTTATTATAAAAAAATAATAATTATTGTTTATTAAAGCTAAACTTATAAATATCAATCCAAACCAAATTAATAAAACACCCCATCTATTATTAGTTTTTACATTATCATAAATGCGTTTTTCTTTTAAAACTTTAGGAAACTTGTTATTTACAAAAGCAATTTCAATATCATTTAATTCATTTAATGTTTTACCATCAGCCAATGGTTTAGTTAAAACTTTATTAAAATCATTACCACACATCATATTATCTAATTTATACATAGAAAACTTTTGTTTACTATTTGGAACTATTAAAATTTGTCTTTCAATAATATGAAATTCATCATTATATTTAAAAACTAAAATATCTCCACCAAGATATTTAATGTTTAAATAATATATTAATTCACTTACATTAATAATAAGACTTTTATTAGAATCATATTTTTTTTTATATTTTTTTAATAATCTACCATATCTATAGTTATTATTATAATCAACAACAATATTAATAAATCCTATAAAAAATAAAGTAGGAAAAACAATTATTAATAAAACAAAAAATGCTATATTCCAAAAATTATTTTTTGAAGTTAATGGTAATATTATAAAATCACCTACAAAAACTATTAAACTAAGTATTATTTCAATTATTCCCTTTTTCATTTTTACCTCATATCTTTCTAAGTGTTTACTAAATTATTTGTTTTTTAACTATTATATTTTATAAAAATATTACTTATTTTCTTTTACAAAACTATAAAATGCCGAAAATCTCAATTTTTAAAATGCTAAATATGCCGAAAATCTCAATTTTTTATGATAATAACCAATCAATTAAATTTAAAGATTTGATACCATCATAAGAATTTATATAATTTCTATCCATTGATAAAATTATTTTTTCATAATTATCTGAAATCATACGAAGTGGTCTTAATTCACGCTCAAGTGTCTCTTGTGATCCAATAGTTTCAGTTACTTGAATATATATTTTTTCATTTGGTTTTTCACAAACAAAATCAACTTCAGTTTCACCTACTTTACCAATATATACACGATATTCTCTTCTAATTAATTCTAAGAATACAATATTTTCTAAGATATGTCCTCTATCAGCATCACGATAACCAAGTAACATATTTCTAAAACCCATATCAATTATGTAATTTTTTTCTAATGTTTTTAATAATTGTTTACCTTTTATATCATATCTTCCAACCGAATAAAAGATAAATGCACTACGTAACATATCAATATATTTATTAACGGTTTTACTAGCAATATTTTTATTATTTATCTCACCTTCATGTGATAAAACATTCCCAATATTATTTGGTGAAGTAATATTACCAATATTCGAACAAAGGAATAATGTAATTTTATTTAACATTAATTGATCTGTTTGATTATTACGTTGCAAAATGTCTTTTAGCACAACTGTAGAATATATTCCTTCTAATGCTTGATTACTTCTTGCTTCATTAAATTGATATTCTCTTAAAATTGGCATTCCTCCAAATTGTAAATATTTTTGAAATTTTTCTTCTATTGTAATATTTTCATCAAACTTATAAAAATTCAAAAATTCTTTAAAGGATAATGGAAGCATACGAATTTCAACATATCTTCCAGAAAGTAGTGTCGAAAATTCTGTAGATAATAAATATGCATTTGAACCAGTAATATAAATATCAACATCAAAGTCAAGACGAAAAGACTCAATTGCTTTCTCCCAATGATTAATTACTTGTAACTCATCGAATATCAAATAAGTTTTACCATTTTTAGGTATACGCTCACTAACATAATCATAAAAATTAAGATAATTTGATAAATTACGAAAACGTAATGATTCTAAATTCATATGAATAATATGATCATCTAATACACCACTTTGTAAAAGATATTGATGAAACAAATCTAACAATGAAGATTTTCCACATCTACGAATACCTGTAATTATTTTAACTAAATCAACATCTTTGTTTTGTATTAGTTGCGTTAAATACTCAGGGCGATTTATAAGTTCAGACATAATTTATCTCCTTTTTTCATAACTTAAGAATACATAAAAAAAAGCAAATTGTCAAAAGTTTTGGAAATGTAAGTCAAAAACTTTATATAAAATTACTTTTTTCGACTTAAAAGTCTAAAATTTTTATAAATTATAAAGTCTATATAAATTTTTTAAATAGTATTTAAACTTTTCTCATGACTAAAAAATTTAATAACTTAATCAATCTCTTATAATTTATCTATTTAAAACTAGACAATTAAAAAACAATTTGTCATCTTTTTGTTCTTAACTAATAAAAATATTTTTTAGTTTTAAAAATTAACAATAAATCTTTTATATTTATTACCAGTAAAATTTTAAATTAATCTTTAAAGCCTTCTGATAGTGAAATTAATTTTTTTCCATTTTTATCATATTGACATACTTCAACTGCAACATTATTTGTCTTTCTTCACATATACTGATATCGCATTCTGGCATTAGATAGTATAAATTTGGTTGCAAAATTTTCTTCTAGATACGATAAAAAACTATTCTTGTCGCTTCCCATCACATAAACCTCGATTTTAATTTGCTATTTTAATATTCTGCTAATTACGATTATATCATTTTTTAAGTATTTTAATATAGCAATATAAAGAAAAAAGCACCATTCACAATGGATGGTGCTATTACAGCTTCACACTATTTTATATAGCCAAAAAAGAAAGTGATGCATCTAACAAGATACACCACTTCAGATTTGATAGTTTTGTAATTATTTATTCTCGAACTCCACCCTAGACCACCCTAGATTTTAAAGAGCCATAACTTCTAAGTTATTATGGTCTGATGGTCGCGGTGACGCCAATGCTTAGTTTCCCGAACCGGTCTTAACTATAACATTCATTCCAATAAATATATCCTCGCCTGTATAAATCCATTCGCCGGTATAATAAGCGAGCTCTCCTGCTCCTGCATTTGTAAACAAATCGACAATGAGATATGAACCAACTATTTTACCGCCAACTTCATTATATGCCACCTCGCCTTTGCCAGGGACGCGCTTGTATTTTGCAATGGTTTTTCCGATAGCATAAAAGTCTATGGTGATTTCATCGGTATCTTTGGCATTTTTAAGGGTATCACTGATATCACTTCTGTTCAGGTTGACTGCAAACGTTTTTTCTCCAAGCTCGATAGGGTCGATGAACTCTTTGCCTTCGATACCGAACATTCTGCCGCTCCTAACTCTTGTCGCCTGAGGAACTGCGGTGATTATACACTCGGCAATAGTTCTTGCGCTACTTTTAAGTGTGAACCTACGTCCGATAAATGCGGGAACTTTTTTACCTTGGAAACTGATAGTAACGCCTTCAAGCATTTCACCGGGTCTAATCATATCAGTGCCCTCTGGAAGCGTAACTTCTCCAGTTATTTCACCAAATGTGTCGCCAAAAGCAATCACTTTGTTTCCCTTAGCAATCGGGGCATGATTGCCCTCGTCTTTTGTATACGATCTTATTGTTACCGTGACTTTGCTATAACCAACAATCGTATCAGGCTTAGACAGCATATATCCGCGATTAAGTTCATCCCTCTTTGCGCCTTCAATACGAAAGCCTACTTCATCACCAGCGGTTGCCGTTTCAACCACTGTAGCTGATGTGCCTTTGCCCTTTTCGATTTTCTTCACGGTAATTATCTTGCCGGTTTCATTGACTAAAAGTTGGTCACCTGTATTCACCGTGCCATTAGCGATTTTTGTTGTGATAATAACATCTCCAGTGCCGGAAAGGGTAAACAAGTCCTGGATTCCAGCATAGAAGGAATCGGGAGCATTCCGAACGGTAAATCTAACCGTACCGTATGCGCCTTTGTTAAGTTCGAAGTTGTCATTGTCCACGGTCAATTCATTGGTGCCGATTGTATACATGCCAACCGCATAGTATGCTTCGGGAGCGCCAATTGTCACCCATTCTACGACGTTGTTTGTCTCTTCCGCGACGTTTATGCACACCAAGCCGAACTTTCCGCTTGCAAGGTTTTCTCCAAATTTTCTTTCAAAAACATCTGCAGGTAAAGTAACCTCGCGTTTGTTAATTATGATAGTTGTGGTGATTTCGCCGCCTTTCCATTCCGCAGTGTCCTTTACGGTTGCTTTCATGGTATATTCGCCAACGTTAATCGGAGCGGTTGTGGAAAACGCAGTGTCGTTTTCGCCTTTGTAAGTAATGATGATCTCGCCGTCCCCCTGACGATTGACTTTCGCATGATCAATGGTAAACGCCAACCCATCATAGGTTTTTTCCGTAACTAAATCGTTAGCAAACGAAATAGTGTTATTTTTTGCGTCAAGGGCAGGAATTTCTTCGGTATAGCTATATCCGCATACCGTGCAAATAAATTTCTTTTCACCGACAACGCCGTATCCTTCTGGCTTAGTCGTTGTCCATTCACCACTATGATTAGCTTCGTCAATTTTCAATACATCATGAGTTGGCGCTAATTCATCACAATTAGAAACATGCCAATGACTATTTTCGTCATATAGCCATTTAGAAGTGTCATAACTATGAATTGCAGTTTCTTTAATAGTTCTAGTAGTTTCATAATTACAAACTGAGCAAACACCTTTTTCTACTTTATCTTTATGAACTCCAGCAGGAGTTTTTTCACTCCAATTAAAAGTGTGATTACTAGCGTCTTTCTTTTCTCCACATGATGAATCTTTACATGTATGCCAATGTTGTGTTTCGTCATGATTCCAAACATCAGAATAATCATGAACATGAGTAGATGATGTTCGACTTGTATTATTTTTATTATCACAACTTATAAGAGAACAAGTTAATAATAAAGCAAACATCATAGCTATAGTGGATAATTTTTCCTTATGCATATTATTTTGCACTATTAATATTTTGATTCCCAATAGTGCATTAACCTCCTTTAAGAAATGGAAAAAATATTTATTTATCGACAATAGATAAAATATGTTCTAATTTCATAATTCCAGTTATACCTGTAATAATTAACTTGGTTCTATCACTAGAAAAAGTTGTTGTAGTGCCATTAAATAAACCATAAGTATGTGCTGGAATTCCTACTTTCATATCTTCTTCAGAATCAAAAAAAACAATTGTATTTCCATTAATTTTATAAAGTACAGTACATGAATTCATTTCTACTTCACCTTCAAATTCTACACCAAATATAGCAGTTGCTTTTTCTTGTAAATTATCAAATGTAAATTTAATAGTAGTAGAATCGTTCATTTTTTGATATTCATCTTCAGTAATTCCCATTTCATTAAGAAATTCATTTTTTTCTTCTTCTGTTCCATTCCATGTAATTATAGAAGATGTGTGATTATACGTTTTTCCTTTAATATTTTCAATGCCCCACTTTGCATAAAGAGTAAAAAATCTTGCAGGCATATAAGAAAATTCAAATTGTTTATCATTTAAAGTTTTTCCACCATCACTACTTTCAAACCAACCAACAAAAATATAATTTTCTTTTGTTGGATTGTTTGGAGCGTCAATTTTTGCTCCTGCTTCAGCAGTAATGCTTTTCACTTCACTTCCACCTCTACTATCAAAAGTAATGGTATAAGTTGTTTGTTCTTTTAATTTATCAATTATTTCTGTTTTCTCTTTTAAACAAGTTGTACAAACATATTTCATAGTACCAGTTTCAGTTTTAGAAGGTTCTTTAATAACTTTACCATTATCCCACATGTGTTTTTCTTTTTTAGATATATCATTATGACCTTCAATTTGACAAACATGCCAATGATAATTTTCATCATTTTCCCACTTTATTGAGAAATCATGATTGTTTTGCCCACAGGAAATTAACAAAGGAAAGGCTAAAAATAAAATAATCTTTTTGTTTTTCATTTAAAATTGCTCCATTTAATATCATGAATATTTTAACAACAAGATCTTAATATAAGGAAGTGTCATTTGGCACCCCCTTTTATAGTTTTTAAATAGATAATTTTTTAGTAATAATTGGCAATTTGAAATGAAATAACAATCATGTTAAACTAAAAATAAGGAGTTTAACAAATGCGAATTGCAATCAACAAAAAAAGAATCAGTGGTTATTCCATATGCTTATTTTTCTTTTTTCTTGCTGGTTTTTTTCAAATGATAGATGATTTACTTCCCGACTTTTGGCATGTATTATTTTCACTTTTAGCTCACGTAATTCTTTTGTCTCTTGTTATTTTTTGGGGTGTTTCTATAATTCATAGAATTATACGCAAAGATTTAAGATTATATTTATTAATTATTGCAATTTTTATATTATTTTTTCTTGTTGTAAGAATGATTAAATACGGATTAACTAGAAATGATGATATCTTAAATCGCTATCTATGGTATTCTTATTATGTTTCGCAATGTTTAATTCCACCAACCTTATTACTAGCTTCATTATCAATAGAAACAAAAGATGGAAAGCCTTTAAACAAAACACGGTTTTTAATTTTTATACCTGCAATTATTTTATTATCCTTAATATATACAAATGATTTACACCAATTAGCGTTTATATTTGAATATAGTGAAAATGGTTTTTCATATAAACATGGTATAGTTTTTTATTTAGCTATAATTTGGGAAATACTAATAACAATAATAAGTATAATTATAATGATAATTAAATGCCAAGTATCTGCTTGTAGAAAAAAAATATGGATTCCTATATTTACTTTTTTAGGTTGTGTTTTTATTTCTACAATTTGTTTTTTAGTTAATATATCATCATTTAAAATACCTGAATTATTATGCTTTAGCTGTATCTTGATAATTGAAAGCTGCATTAATATCGGTTTAATTCCTTCAAACGTTAATTATGAAAAATATTTTTATCATTCAATGTGTTCTGCATTTATTACAGATGAAAATTTACAAGTTATTTATCGTTCTAAATCATCATTATCTTTAGATAAAAAGCAACTAAAAGCCGCTATCATATCTCCAATTATGGTTAATAAAAACACTAGATTTTATGGAACAAAAATTCACGGTGGATATACTTTTAGGAGTGAAGATTTATCATTAATCAATGAAATAAATATTGGATTACAAGAAGCCAAACAACAAATCAAAGAAGAAAATGATATTATTGAAGCCGAAAATGAAATGAAAAAGCAAAGTGCCAAAATTGATGAACAAAAAAAATTATATGCAAAAGTTGAAACATATACTAAAGATGAAATTAACAAATTAAACAATTTACTACTACTTAAAACTATTAATGAAGAAGACTTTATTAACAAAATGCGTTTTGCTTGTGTTTTAGCAGCGTATATTAAAAGACGTAGTAATTTAATTTTATTATCTAAAAAAGATAAATTAATGGATGTTGATGAATTAGCACTATCTATTAATGAATCTATATCTTATTTATCTTTAACTAATATAGAATGCTTTTTAGATTTTGATTTAAAAGGTAAAATTAATAGTGATATACTAGGTATAATTTATGATTTTTTTGAAATGTGTGTCGTTATTGACCCATATTTACAAGCATCTTTTTTAGTACATCTTTTTCAAAAAGAAAAAAATATAATTATTAAAATAGAAAGTGACATAGAAAAAAATTATCTACCATTAATAACTAATAAATTAATTAAAAAATTTTCATCTAATGTAGCAATTCAACATGATGAAATAACAACTTATTTTAGTTTATTTTTACCATCAAAAGGAATATTATGAAATTTATAGACGCTCCAACACATGCTCAACAAATAATAATAATTTTATCCATTTTAGCATTAGTTTTTTCAATAATTGATATATTTATCACTTTAAGAATTTGTAAAAAAAGATGGTTTAAAATATTAACAATTATATCTTTTATATCATCATTTATTTTTATTTTTTTAACGATGAGAGGAAGTTATTTATATAGAACAAAACAACATGTTTTTTATTTATCATTAAAAATGATTCAAGAACCTTTTTGGTTAATCACTTCTTTATCTATTATGTTATTATTATTAAGTATAATATTACTTATTTATGCTTTTAAATTGGGCAATCAAACCATTTCTTCTATTTCTATAAAAGAAAGTGTAGAAACCCTTTCAAAAGGAATTTGTTTTTATGAAAAAAGTGGTTTAATTCATCTTTTCAATGAAGAAATGAATCATCTAAGTATCATTTTATGTGGAAATGCTTTGTTAAATGGAACAACTTTTTGGAATAATATCATAACAGGAAAATTAAATGAAGGATTTTATTTAATTCAAAATAAAGATGATGAAGCAATAATAAATTTTCTTAATACAGAAGTTTTTTTATTTAAAAGAATTAAACATAATATAGATGAAAAAGAAATTTATGAAATCATTTCCACTAATATAACTGAAGAATATAAATTAACTAAAGAATTAGAAATTCAATTAAAAAAATTAAAATTAATAAATCAAAGATTACTTTCTTATGGACAAAATATTGCAATTCTAACCAGAGAAAAAGAAATATTATCAGCAAAAATTCGTATTCATGATGATATTGGTAAATTACTTTTAATAACAAAAAGAAAACTTACTTCTACCTTAAATACCGAAGAACAAAACAAATTATTATCTTTTTGGAAAAATGAATTTGAAGCTTTAACAACTACTCAAAAAGATGAAAAGAAAAGCAATATACAAGTTATATTTGAAGCAGCAAGACTTATTGATATTAAAATTGAATTTTCAGGTGATTATCCACCAGAAAATTCATTATTAGAAAAAATATTAATTCACGCAATGCATGAATGTTTAACAAACACAGTTTCACATGCAAATGGCCATTTATTAAATGTTAATGTAAAAAATAATTTAATAAAAATTACAAATGATGGAGCCACTCCAAAAGGAATAATTAAAGAAGGAGGAGGCTTATCAAGTTTACGCTCGCTTATTGAAAAAGAAAATGGTAAAATGATAGTGAAAAGTGAACCACAATTTGAATTAATAATAGATTTACGAGGAGAAAATAAATGAAAAATGGGAAATATTCAGTAATGATTGTAGAAGATCAACAAATGCCTAAAACTCTTTTTTCACATTATATTAATTCTTCAAATCATTTTTATTTACAAATTGCTATAGAAAACGCATCAATTGCAGATATTGTTTGTACAAAAATGCCAGT
>ERZ1106952.42-NODE-42-length-101557-cov-43.862131_pt1 | contig 101557 bp, 84 predicted proteins | sample MGYA00403677_ERZ1106952 | MGnify/ENA primary metagenome ERZ1106952 (study PRJEB35170, sample SAMEA104062415) | human gut metagenome | biome: human gut; feature: human-associated habitat; material: faeces | place: Denmark | collected 2012-05-14 ... | reverse complement strand
CATCTCGGGGACTACGAGCTTACTTTGGAGACAAAGCCCGAATGACGGCTAAGGCATATGAATGTTTCGTAAGGACAAAAATACATCCGATTGAAATAAAATTCTTCCGAGGCTCGTTCGATTCAATCAGATTTCAAAAAACAGATAAAAAGCTAATTTTTTATCGATAATAGAAGTGGCGGAGTATATCTAAAAGCCTTATGATAAAAGGGAAAGAGCGTTATAGGGATAGGTTCAACCTGTCGATCGCACCAAATCATCGTAACAAGTCAGTGGTTCGGATTTGTTTTTTATCTGAATAATTTAAACTAATAAGGAGATGCAGAAATTTCTGCATCTCCTTATTAGTTTAGGATCGTCTAAAAAGAACTATTTATATTTGATAATTCTTTCTGGAAAATATTGTATTTTTTTGTACGTATGGTATAATGATTAAAAGTCGGGTAATCAAAATTTAAAAACATTAATAAAGAGAAACGTATGGATAAGTTTGAAATAAAACCTTCATCTTCTGTTACAGCCGAAATATCTCCCATAATCTTAAAAAGCGGAGAAAAAATTGAAACGGAATTTTGTCCTAAATTAGTAGAGAATCATCAAGATCCTGAAAAAAATATTAGGGGAAAACTTGTTATAAAACGGTTTACAAAAAATAATAAAAATGCTCCTATAGAGAAATTTACTCGAAAAGATATTCATTCAAATGAATATGTTGAAATTAGTTTAGATACAGAAGAGACCTTTAATTTGTCTAAAGGATTAGAGTATTTATATGAAAATTTAAAGGCGATCGAAATTCCTCGAAGATCAATACGTTATATTAAGGAAACTAAAGAAATTGAAATCATACGTGGATTATTAGGAGATGAACCTCGTCTTTTACGGATATTACAAAATATAGATTTATCAAGCCTAAACACAGCTATTTCTATGCAAAATTTAATGAACATAAAGAAAGAAATAGAGCAACATTTAAATGATAATAGAGAAAAAGGATATTGGCAACCTTTATTTAAGGCTCATACATGGATTTTATCTCAATTATTTTCAGCTCCATATGTATTTTTTGGAGAAGAATGTTATGCAGGAGGAAAGGAAGTTTCAAATTCTCACGGTAAAGTTACAGATTATCTCTATAAAAACAAATTAACCCAGAATATAGTTGTTATTGAAATAAAAAATCCTACTGCTCCTATCCTTAAGGGAGAATATCGGGATGGAGTATATCAAATTCACGAAAATTTATCTGGTGCTATTAATCAAATCCTTCTTCAAAGAGAAATGTTTTTTAAAAATTCTAATGCTCTAAGAGTAGCCGCATTAGAAAAAGGGGAAAATTTTGAAATAAATAATATACGTACTTTACTAATTTATGGAAAATTTTCCGATTTGCTTCAACCTGAACAAAAAAGAAACTTTGAAATTTTTAGGAATGAATTGAAAGGTGTAGATATTATATGTTTTGATGAATTATTAGCGAAAATAGAAATTTTATTAAAATTAATAAAAGGGGAAATTTGATTATTTTGTTTTATAATAAAACAAGGGGCTTGCGTATCTTTCGCAAGTCCCTTGTTGCCGTTTATAAGGTATATTTCATTAGACGGCATAAACTTTACATCTCGTTTTAATCATCTATTTCTTCAAAATGATTTCTCCAAATTTCGTCTATGCGAGCGTCCCTATGGTTTCAAGGGGACTTCAAATTCTCTTTTGTTTTATTCGTCTTTTTGTTTCGCCTTTCGGCTTGCCATTCCTTAAACTCTCGCTTCCCTTCCTCCGGCTCAAAGAGCTGTTGAATAGCGGGCAACAACACTCTCGCAAGCGCTTCGACCTCATAGTCCGGTATCCCCGTATCGTTTTTCTTTCTCCTGGACACTCAGCCGATAAATTTCCTCCTTTCGCTGTTTTACTGTCAGGCTGCTTGTTCTCTTGTTATCCCGTATCCATTTTTACCTCCCGTTTTATATTCTTTCCGCCGCTCCCTTTAAGAAGTCGGTTTCCGACTTGCTTGTTCTCAAAAATGCCACTTGTTGCATTTTTCTTAACCTGCTGGTAAAATAGAGTAAAATTATTCCATGAGTTTTTCATTATCTTTCCTTTCTGTAAAATTTATGTTACAATTTTTCCGTTGAATAGAGGTCGCAGATAACCTACTTAAGATTTCAGTTCTTCCTGCGAAGAGTTACGCCTCTTTCTCTACGTGATTGTGCGAATAAGCTGGATGATATGTTGTTATCCTTTTTCCTAACCAGTCTGTACCTGCGTAGTGAAAGCGGATATCTCTTTATTCATTCTATTTTTACCTCGGAGGTACACATATTATAGACAATAAATACGGTAAGCGCGTTGCAATATCAGAAAATGTTTTGGTTTATCACAGCGGAAATAATTATGATTATCTTCCTATTGATAAAGCAATATTCACTTGTGGTAACGAAAACATTTCCGATTACGGTAAGGTATATTTTGAGGATATTCTAAAATATAAGCTGAATAAAAAGAAAAATATTCATGCCAACGAGGTGTATTACGATAAGTGTAAGAATATCTTATACACCACTTCGTTTAATGAACTGAAAGTAATGTATAACGGTACTCCTTGCAGTCTTAATAGCTTTTATCTTGGAAGTCGAAGATACACCACGAAGGGAATTGTAACAACCATATTCAAAGACGATACAGCTAATTTACTTGTTAGTGAAGTAAAAGATGCAAACGGTGCTATTGTTTCTTCTCAGGTGTTCAATAACAACCTTGACGTTATCAATGCTACTGTTGATGGAATCACCACTTCTTATATAAGGCAGAATGATCTTATTACGTCGGAAAGCGTAAGCGGTCTTTATACTAAAACAACATCATATAGTGTTGATGCAAACGGATGTCCCGTTATCACAGTTACTGATGAGTTTGATAACACTACCGTATATACTCTTGACTCAGTGTGGGGTAATGTAAAATCCGTAACTCTGCCGGGAGGAAAGGTTATTGCCGACGAATATGACGATGATGCCTGCGCTAAGATTAAGAGAACTTTTACGGCTGGCGGTCGTTCAAACGTTTATCAATATTTCGGCGGAAATCTTTCTCGTATTCAAGCCGATGGACTTTTCTACGATTTTACTTATTCTAAAGGTGATTTATCTGCAATAAAGAAAAATAACGTATTAATTGAAGAACACGAAATTACCGATACGCAGACCGATAGCTATTATCCTAATAAAACGAGTGCAATTTATTCCGATTTGGTAACATTTGATAAATACGGAAGGCTTACTTCTATTGACGGTGTGGTGACGAATACATACAAAATTGATCCCTACTGTTTTTCTGGCAACTATGACGCCTCAGAAAACGATAATTCAAGTAGCAAGCTGGCTACAAGTACGGATCACACAAACGGAAATGTAACGAAATTCGGATATGACGAAAATAAGATAGTCAAAGTAGCAGTGTTTAATTCTTTGGGGACTAAGCTCGGCGAAGAAAGTATCTTATATGACAACGCCGACCGTGGTATCTCTGACGAATATGTTTACGATGGAAATAACATAAAAGAAACGAGAAATTACGTTACCGCAGAAGATGCTTTTAATCCCGATAATCGCGTAAGTCAATATGCTTTCTCGGTTAGCGGATCGACCAAAGTATCTTCAAGTAATGGTTATGATACCTTCAAGCGTTTAAACAGCAAGGTTATTGCAGTCGGGGCAAATCAAATTTCGAAAACGTTTGGCTATACCAATACAAGACTTAACAGGATAACGCACGTAAAAAATGGCGCAACATTGCATGACTACATTTGGGAGTGTGATGACCTGCAAAGAATTACTGAAGAATTTGATAATATCGGCAACGGTTACATAAATTCTTATGTTTATGACGCGTATGGCCAGCTTACAAGAGAAAACAACGGTCATTATGGCAAAACAATTCTCTATACTTATGACGGCCTTGGTAATATCACCAAGGCGCAGAAGTATGATTATACAACGTCGGAACTTTGCGAAAATTCCATATCCGAAGATACATATATCTATAGTACAACCTACCCGGACAGGCTTGAGAGTTTTAACGGCAAAAGCATTACATACGATAGCAACGGTTGTGTAAAATCATATAATGGCTGGACATATAGTTGGTATAAAGGAAAGCTCAGTTCTATTCAAAAGAGTGCGGTCAATAGCGCCGCCAAGATAATAATACCCGCATACTCAAAGAATTATATCTTTACCTATAATGCTCAAGGCCAAAGAACACGAAAGAAATATACCTATTTTCCTGGTCTGATGCATGAGAAAGATTATATGGCTAGTTGTACTACAGATTATAAATATGATTTACACGGAAGGTTACTCAACGAAACTCGTACCTCGCAATATAATGATGGCACGAGGATTGTTCGGAAATTTGTTTATCTGTATGAAGACTCTGATATAGTAGGAGTAATATACACCAATGCAAGCGGTACCGGAACATACTATTATGACAAGAACCCCCGAGGGGATGTTATAGGCATACTTGACAATGAGGGGAATACTGTGGTAAAATATTGGTACGATGCTTTCGGTAACTGTACTTGGGGAAACGCTTCGCACGATGATTTGGCAAGGAGTAATCCGATTCGTTACAGAAGCTATTATTTTGACGATGACGATATTCAGTTGTATTATCTGAATGCGAGGTATTACAATCCAAAATGGCGTAGATTTATTTCACCGGACGATACTGCATATCTTAACATTGAAGATATAAATGGACTCAATCTTTATTCGTACTGTGGGAATGATCCTGTAATGTGTATCGACGGATCCGGGCATATGCCAGAGTGGATAATCGGAATAGGAAGAATTATTACGGGAATAGGTGCAGTTGTTGCTGGTGCTTTGGTAATTGCTAGTGGAGTTGCATTGGTTCCAATGCTCATTGTGGCTGGAGTAACGATTACTGCAGGAACACTAACAACTATAAATGGCGTGGCAGATATACAGCAATCCATTAATGGTAATAATTTTATTCGTGATGGTATATTCGGCGGAAATCAAACCGCATATAATTGGTATGCCGGTATTACTGAAGGAGTTGCTATTGTTGGCAGTCTTGTCTGTGGAGGTTGGTTGAAAGCAAATCAACCAAGAATTCAAGCATATAAAAATGTGGGGAAGTATGCACAAAGTAAGACTGTAGCTAGTCATACGGATAGAATATATAATAATTCGATTTTATTGCAAAAGCAAATTATTAAATATGGGAAAATGACAAGAGATTTACAATCAGTAACAGGATATATTTTTAGTGTAGCAGGTAGTTTAAATGGCAGTGTAAGTTATTGGCGCTTAGTATTATCAAACGCAGAACGAGTGGTTTGGCATTTTGGATTTGGTTTTTAATTGGAGGTTTTCTATGAAAAAGGATAATGTTAAACAAGGAAATATGCAATTTAAATATATTATAAAAGAGAACTGCAATACTGGTTTTTTCTCTATTATGAAAGATTGTTCTTTGCTTTATTCTACAAAAGGAGGAAACTTTACGGTTTTACTTGGTGGGGATTGGAGGTTTGAATTGAATGTGGATAATACTACTGGAAGATGTATAAATTTTCAGGGAACAGTAATTGGTAATATACAAGAAAAAAACTTGAAAATTCCCTCTTACTATAAAGGAGATTTATTCTTTTGTTATGAAAGCGATCTTTTAATTGGATCAGGATGTCATTATTATTTTATTGATGATTGTGCATACTATGATTCTATTCAAAAAGTTTTATGTGTTGGAAATCCATGTTCAACTGGAACTGCTATAGAATTTACAGATAAAATAATTGCGGTAATCTCTGATAATGCTTTAGTCGCAATTTATTTGGACTTGAAAGATGCATGTGAAGAGTAGTTTAAGAGTAACCGAAATTTTATGATGTTAGATAAAGTGGGTATCCCACTTGAAAGGTAAGGAGTTGCCCTTTGTGGCAACTCCTTATCCTGCCTTGAAATTTTACGATTTTGTAACAAAATAATTCTTGATTACTTCCACATGTGGACAAAATATTGGAAAAACAAGGTAATTTAGACGGGTCTTCTATTTTACATGACCCCTGTAATGAATATAGATCCGAGCGGGCATATCATACTATCGCTGATAGCGGTCGCAGTGATTGGTTCTACAGCAGCGGCGCTCTCATCGATACTAGCGCAAGCGTTGACTATTGGTACAATAAATTGGGGGCAAGTTGGAATATCGGCTTTATTTGGTGCAGTTGGTGGGGTATTATCGTTTACAGGTATAGGTGGTGTGGTTGGACAGTTTTTAATTCAAGGGGCATTAGGAGTAGGTGAGCTTTATTCTCTTGCAGCATTGGATGGCACTGCTAGTTCTATTGGAATAGAAGAAGTGATTTCAACATTTCTTTTTGCTGGCGGAATAGGTGCTATAGGCGCTGGTAAGGCAGCGCAAGAATTTAAGCGGGTAGGTCAGATGGAAGCCTCATTTTTAAAATATGCGGGACGAGATATTACAAAATATAGAAAACCTATGTTATCCACCGTTTTAAAACGTGGAAAAAAATACTTAAAAACATTTCTAATACCTACATTTAGACAGAGTATAATCTCAGGCGGTATTAATACAGTTGTCAACATCTTTGATTATTGGCGGCAGAAGCTTTATGACTATTAAAATTGGGAGAGGAATTTGATTAGTATATTTGAAACCATAATAATTACTGTTACAATTATTTTTGCTGACGCTTTTGTTACATTTCTTCTAATGGTTCAAGTGCGTTTAGAGGCTAGAAAAAAATGGAACAAAAATAAGAAGTTATATCCATATTTTCATTATTCCTTTTTCAAAAAAATTTTTTTGGTTGGTTTAAAAGGTGCGTTAAGTTTTGTTTCGGTTTTATTATCATTTATAGCGCATATTGTAACTGTATTGTCTGTTATATTGGGGATTTGGAATTGTATTTTACCAAATATAATTGTATCCTATTGTTTTAGAGCATTAGCAGGTATAAGTTTATTCGAATTTCTAGCAAGGTTGGGCTGCCAATTAGCCTTTCCGCTCAATTTGTAATAGAAAAAGGTTAAAAAATAAATATCCACTGATACCGGATATGGTCGGACTCTCCTGTCAACCGACGAGCGGTAAACGAAACTGAACCGAACCACGGAATCTATGCCATTACATCACCCGGAAAGACGCGGGGCAACCTTTGAAAAAGTTCCTTGACTATATTTACGTTTTACTTGTTTTCCAAAATCTTTGGACAGCTTTTTGCAGACCAAGATTTTTGCAAAGCTTTATTAGTAGAGGATCGTCTAAAAGGAATTGTTTATCTTTGATGATTTTTTGTGAAAATATCGTATTTCCTTGTGTGCATGATACAATAAAATATAGGCTATATGTAATATTAGGCGAGTAAAACAAGAGAAAAACTTATCTAAATATAGAGACAATAATTGAAAAAACAAGCAAGTTAATCAAATTGGTTTGACTTGCTTGTTTTTTTGTGGAAAAACACGTTGTGATAAGGCAAAAGGAAGGATTACTTTGAATTCAAGATGTTAAATTTAGGCAATAATAAACAGGATGACAATAAAATCCGAAAAATGATGTGATGAAATTGTTTTACAATTATATAACGGTCGGGCGTATCCGAAAATGCGCGGAGGGGACAAACGGAAGAATTAAACCTACGGATGGGGTAAACGGAGATTCCTAAGATTATAGGTCGATAGAATAAAAAAATAGAAAAATGTTAAAAAAAGACGATTAAACAACAAAATGACAAGAAGAAAATGCATTTTACTATTCAAATTCATAGAAAAACGTTGTATTATTAATTCAATTGGTGAGAGATTAAAAAAACAAATTTTCAAGGCGGCAGAGATGACGGATAAAAGAGATAAAAAAATAATAGAGTGGAACGACGAGGAACCCTATCGGGAGCCGGTAGATGAAACGAAACCTTTTGACGTACGCTATCCTTGGGAATTACGTTATAACAAATATATAGAAAATACGCAATTATCGATTTATGAAAGCGGTTGGCAGTATTGCAGTCCCGGTTATAAATACGGCCCTGCGCGCTGGGGATACTTTTTATTGCATTTTATCGAGAACGGCAGAGGAACTCTCACCGTCAACAATACGAGTTATAAACTTTCCCGCAATCAGGTTTTTCTTACGCTGCCCGATACGGATACGACTTATACGGCCGATAAAGAATTGCCGTGGCATTATTACTGGGTGGGATTTAACGGCCTCAACGCTAAAGAATTTTTGATAAAATCCGGATTTATCGAAAACGGGATATACACAAAATCTTTTTCTTGTCCGGAAAAAATATTTTCTATTTTTAAGCAGATCAACGATTATAACAGCCGCGACGAGACAGCGTCTTTGGGAATGTTGGGCGGGCTTTACACTTTATTTGCCGAAATGTTTAAGGAAAATAAAAATATCGATTTGCCTGCGACTGAAAAAGAAAGTTATATCGACCGAGCCGTACGGTATATCAATGAAAATTACGGCCGTCCGATCACGGTGAAAAACATTGCCGAGTACGTCGGGTTTGACCGAAGCTATTTTTTCAAAATGTTCAAAGAGCAAATAGGGGTTTCTCCGAAGGAATATCTCATCAATCAACGTATATCCAAGGCAAGAAGCTTGATGAAGGACGCAGAATATTCCTGTTACGAAATTTGCAAAATGGTAGGCTACGAAGATTACTCCAATTTTTCGAAGACGTTTAAAAAAAGATACGGAAAAACGCCGAAAGAATATATGGCACAACCATTTGAGGCCGATGCTCAGACCGAATAAACGATACGACGGAAGAAGATAAAACAGAAAATGGGAGCGAGGGGATATGAAAATAGCGGAAAGTAAAAGAAATATTTTCAGAAAGAAAATAGATGGAAAATTTCCGAAAGATACGAAAAAACGAACCGGCTTCGGAAAAAACCAACTGAGAAAAAATCTATTCGTAGTCGGTATGCTGTCGGTTGCGATGATTCATTTTTTGGTTTTTTGGCTTTATGTAAATCTGAGCTCTATTTTAATGGCGTTTAAGAACGTGACTTTGGAAGGGACAAAATGGGGCTTCGGTAATTTCAAAATTATGTTTGATAGTTTTGCAAATCCCGCTTCGGAATTGCGCGGCGCATTTGTGAATACCATGATTTTCTTTTCTATAAATCTCCTGGTCAAATTGCCTTTGACGTTTCTTTGTTCGTACTTTCTCTATAAAAAAATTAAATTTTATAAGTATTATCGTTTTGTGTTCTTTTTGCCGAGTATCATTTCCGCAGTTGTGCTTACTTCGTTGCTGAAATATATGGTTAATCCGGGCGGCCCTATTCCGAAATTGTATGAAATATTATGCGGGCGGGAATCTCCGTTATTCCTTGCCGACAGTGATTATGCGCTCGGCGTAATTATTTTTTATACGATTTGGTCGGGGTTCGGCGTAAATATTATTCTTTTTCAGGGCGCAATGAGCAGAATCCCGCCGGAAATCATCGAGGCGGGAAAAATTGACGGCGTGGGAATGACGAGGGAACTGTTTCAGATCGTAATGCCGCTTGTCTGGCCGACGATTTCTACCGTCGTCATATTGGCTTTCGTCGGTCTTTTCTCTTCCAGCGGCGAAATTCTGTTGTTTACCAAAGGGCTTTATGATACCTATACGATTTCCTATTGGATATTCGAAATGGTACAAGGCGTCAAAGGGACCGTCAATCTCGAATATGCTTCTACGGTCGGTATTTTTTTCTCGGCCATCGCGCTTCCGATCGTCCTGCTTGTCAAACGGGGACTTGAAAAAGTGACGGAAAGCGTGGAATATTAAGGGGGTGTGGGTATGAAAAAAATCAAAGAAAATTCCTCTTTTACCAAAAAAAGCATACCTGAACGTATCGTATATGCGATCGTATTTCTCCTTTTTTTCCTTTACGCCGCAAGTCTGTTATATCCGTTTTTTTGGGGAGTGCTTTCCTCTCTTAAAGAAGTGGACGAGTATTTGGATTCTCCGTTTTCGTTTCCCTCGAAATGGCTTTTTTCGAATTATGCGTCCGCGTTTGAAATGTTGCAATATAACGACGCCAATTTTATTCAGATGATTTTCAACAGCGTGTGGTTTACGGTAGGCGGAACGTTGATAGCCGGATTTGTCGTCTGTATGACCGCATATGTTGTCGCAAAGTACGATTTCAAAGGGAAAGGCTTTGTTTATGCGCTGTCGCTCGTAATCATGGTGGTCCCCGTGGTGGGAACGCTTCCTGCGCAGTATCGGTTGTATAATCAGTTACATATCACCGATTCTCCTTTGCTTCTGATCACTTATGCAAGCGGTTTCGGCTTCAACTTTATCGTGATGTATGGTTTTTTCAAATCCTTGCCCTGGGGGTATGCCGAGGCTGCGTTTATAGACGGGGCGACGCATTTTCAGGTTTTCTGGAAAATCATGCTGCCTCAGGCGTCGGCTTGTATTTTTGCGATTTCTATCGTTCATGCTATCGGGATGTGGAACGACTACATGATTCCCATGCTGTATCTCGACCACATGCCTACGTTGGCTTCGGGCTTATATAGCTATCAAACGATTATGGAAATGGACACCGATTGCAATTATCCCGTCTATTTTGCGGGCATATTTATGTCTATGCTTCCTATGGTAGTTATTTACGGGGCTTTTCACAACGTCATTATGGACAATACCGCCACGGGCGGCTTAAAGGGTTAATAAATAAAAAAGGACGGAAAGAGTTATGAGAAAATTGAAAATTTTTTCGACGGCGGCGCTTATTTTAGGCGGAATTATGTTGACAATGCCTTTTGCGGGCTGCGGACAAAAGGAATATGAAGATAATGAAAATACGGTCGTTATCGATTTCTTTAAGGGGGATTACGGAATAGATTTTATCAATAATCTCGCCGAAGCCTTTATGGAAAAGAACGAGGGAAAAACGGTTTACGTCAAAGATACGGTATTGAGAAATCAGATTATCGACAGGCTTAAATCGGGGCCCAAGAGCAACGATGCGGATATCGTCATGACGAACGGCGCCGCTTACGGTACAATCGGCCTCGGGGCCCAGTTCGGTCAGCCGGCAATCTTCGAGCCGCTTACCGAGGTATATGATTACATAGCGCCCGGACAGACGAAAAGCATTCGGGAATTGACTCAGAAAGCCTTTAAGGACGTTACGTCGTTTACGATAGACGGCAATACAAAAGAATACTTTATGATTTGGTCCTCAGGGTTACAGGGGCTTATATACAATAAAGACCTTCTCAGTGAGGATCGTCTCCCTAAGACCACGGACGAGCTTATTGCATTGGCCGGAGAATTGAAGGAGGAGCTCAAAGGTAAAAATAAATCTGCGTTTATCTATTCGGGGTATGTGGATTATTGGACGCCGCTTCATCTCGTATGGTGGGCACAGTATGCGGGGGAGGAAGCCTACAATAAATTTTACGAGGGGGAAATCAAACAGCTGAATCCCTTTACGGGAGAAGAGGAATATACCCAAAGCCCTGCAATTTTTACGATGCCGGGCAGGGAAGAAGCGTTGAGCGTTATGGAAACGCTTCTGAAAAACAGCAACGGGTATTGTGATAAAAATTCCACGGCGCTCAGTTTTACGGACGCCCAACGTAATTTCCTCAAGGGGCAGGCGGCGATGCACCCTAACGGGGATTGGCTGGGTACCTCTATCGAGAAGGAGAACGCTGACGTAGCGTTTATGAAAACCCCCGTCATTTCCGCGATTATAGATAAGCTGGATACGGTTAAGGACGACGCCACGCTTTCCAAAGTGATTGCGTATATAGACGGCGACGAAGGCGCCGAATTGCCCTCGGGGGTTTCCGAGGCGGATTTGCAGACGGTAACCAATGCTCGGAATATGATTTATCTGGCATCTACGACGCATTTCGTCGGAATCCCTTCCTATGCAAACGCGAAGCCGCTCGCCAAAGAGTTCCTTAAATTTATGTATTCGGAAGAAGGCGCTATGATTTTTGCAAAATCGACAAACGGCGCAAATCTTCCCGTCAATTACGATTATCTCGGAAACGCGGAAGTCGCCTCAAAATTTTCCGATTTCCAGAAATCCCGCCTTGCGATCATGAATGAAGACGCTATCGGCATTTATCAGCGCCCTCAGCATCCTATCGTTTATAAAGGCATGCTCGCCCCGTATTCTTATAATTCGGGCGTATTGGAAGCCGCGTTCGGCGCGACAAACGAAAATGACCGCAAAACGGCGGCCGATATCATCAAGATTGATACCCAGAAATACGATACGACAGGATGGAACAACCTACTTAAACTCGCGGGCTTGAAATAAGGAGATATCATGAGAAGAATATTCAAGATTTTATCGGTCGCCGCGTCCGTTGCCCTTTCTTTTACGTTTCTGTTCGGATGCGGAAAGGACGACGCTTCGGCCGACGAATACGCGGAGATACGGACCGCTCCGGGGACGGTGAAGGTCCTTAAAGACCGGGAGTCGGATTCCTTGCGCGAAGCTTCGCTCAAAGTATCGATGGCAAAGAACGAATATGAAGGCGGACAAATTATTTTGTCTCCGAAAACGGATATTTCCTACGACATTTCCGCCGGCACGCTTGTAAACGAAAACGGCACGGAATTTCCCCGGGAGGGAATCGAGTTTTTTAATCAACATTATATCGAGACGACCTCCCGCTCCAACAACAACATGCAGCTCGGACCGGGGTGGTATCCCGAAGCCTTGATCCCGCTGGATAAGGCGCGGGAGAAAAATGAACTCAAAGCCTCGGGAACGGCGAAAAATCAAGGAATCTGGGTTAAATTCCGCACGGAGGAAAAAACGGAAGCGGGGATTTACAGCGGCAAATTTACCCTTACCGTCAACGGCGCGAAAACGGAAATTCCCGTTTATCTCACCGTCTGGAATTATGTCGTTCCCTCTGAGTCGCACGCGCGCACGGCGTTCCTCAATTATCAGGACTCCGTTATTCAGGGGGAGGGCGATAATTCCGACGAAATGATGGAAGCGTATTACGAATTTTTCCTCAAAAGCCGGATCACGGTTTCTTCGCTTCCGGCAAAGGCGGACGACGACGAAAGACTGCTTGAAATGTTGCAAAAATACTATAATCATCCCGCGATGACGGGATACGCGGTTCCTTATGTGGAGGCTTTGGTAAACGGCGAACAGCAGCCCGATTACGAAAAGCTGAAAGTCACCATCAAAAAGATTATCGATCTTTCGATAACCGATAAAGTGAATTATCTCGAAAAAGCGTATTTTTACATTACGCTTATCGACGAGTTCGACCAGGTAGAGAACGTAGGCAGTTATCGGCAGGAATTGGCGGGAAGAATCGGCAAAAATATAGACGCTATGCTTGCGGAAATCGAGAGCGAGCTTTTGTCGTCGGATGAAAATTTCTTTACGGATAAAGACGGAACGGAGTTCCTTTCGGGCTTGAAGCAATCTTTGAAACAACTTCCGAATATGGCGGTCGCGCAGCCTTCACGGCACCAGTCGCTGATTCCGTATTTTGAAATCTGGGCAATTCCCGCGATTTATATCAATTCAGCGGCCAACAGAAACAATTTTGACAGATGGCTTTCGGGGGAAGGGCGCGAGCACTGCGAAACATGGTGGTACACCTGTATCGGGCCCGAAAATCCGCATGTCTCCTATCATATCGACGATTATCTGCTCTCCGCCCGCGCGATGGGCTGGATGCAGAAAGATTACGGCCTTGCGGGTAATCTGTATTGGTCGAGCTCCGCGTATGTCCACCGCGTTGACGGCGACAACGAAAGGCCCGTAGATCCATATACGGTTCCCAACCGTTTCGGGGAATCCTCCGTAAACGGGGACGGCTTCCTCGTCTATCCCGGCGCGAAATACGGCGTATATGGTCCTATCGGCAGCGTGCGGACGGAAGCTATCCGTGACGCGGGAGAGGACTACGAAGCGCTTTGGCTTTTGGAACAGGCCTATGAAGAGCTGTCTGATTACTATGGGCTTCGGCTTGATTCGGACGAAACCCTGCGTTCGGTGTATGATTCCATTTATACCGGAGACCAGGCCTATACGAATACCGATATATTTGAAACCGCCCGCGAAACGGTAACGGGGCTTATCCTCGACGCGCAGAGCGATAACCGTATGATTATCGAAAGCGTGGAAAATTGTAACGACGGCATCCGGGTTTCCGTATTGATCAACGGCAAGGCTTCCCTGACGCGGGACGGCAAGCCTTTGAGCGGCGAAGCCGTGGGGCAGGGGAAACGGTATGTTATGAAAGTCGATTATTCGGATTCGGATATTTATCTCGATTTTGAATATACGCTGGACGGAAAAAATTATTCGGTGCATCGCTTCATTACTACGGGTACAAATTACGCGCTGCGTTTCACCGCTGAAAATACGGGTGTTTTTCAGGTGACGGCGGCTTCGGACAACGCCGCATACCTTGAAGCTTTTGAAGGAGTAAGTCAGGTTTATCGTTTTGGAATTCAATCGGTATTTACCGGCAGCTCGGTGACGGATTCCGCTTACGAACCCTCCATCTTGATTAAATCGGATATTTTTGACCGGGAAATAAAGCGGAAAATCCGCGGACTTAAATTCAAGTTCTATAATCCGGGGAACGAGAATGTACGAATGACGGTCAAATTGTACCGTTTTTCCATGGATATCGTAGATTATACCTTAAAACCCGGCTGGAACGTTCTCGAATTTAATAATATTCAGGATTTCGATTCCGTTACGGGGATTGTCTTCGCTTTCAAAAACGCGAAAGACGGGGCCGGGAATCCCGTAAAGTACGACATATATATGGCGGATTTCATCTATCAGCTCGCATAGGAGGACGGAAGTGAAAAAAGCATTGACGATTTTAATGGGCTTGGCAGTCGTACTGGGAAGCTTCGGATTTTCTTCCTGCAATCAAAAAGAGGAAGGGAAAAAAACAGAAAGCCCTCTTCAGGTCGGGCAGGTTCAGGATATGGAAGGGTATCGTAAGATTTACGATTTTGAGTCCCAGGACGAAATAAACAGTATCAAGGCTTTCTGGGACTTTGGAAAGATGCAGGTAAGCGACGAACACGCCACTTCGGGAAAACATTCCATGCGTCTCGAAGTGCTCGGAACGCAGCCTGACTATCAATTTGTATTCCATGATTGGGAGACGATAGACGAACAGTATTTGCAATTTTATATCAGAAACAACGAATGGATAGGGCTGGAAAACGGCAATTTAAGCGAATTTGACAGCATTATGCTGGACGTCTATAACGACTCGGGAAGAGAAATTCCGCTCACGATGCACCTGGTTGCCGAAGCGGATAAAAACGGCAAGGGCGAATATCGGCAAGTAAATATCGATATGGGCACAAAAATGCTGGCGGAGGGAGAAAATAAGGCGGAGTTTAAGCTGGGGCTTTCCGCTCGTCTCAACGGAATAGAAAATCTGCGCTATATTCGGCTGATTTTGCCCAATCATGTCAAAGGCGAAGCGCCCGCGGTGCTGTATGTGGATAATTTCAGGGCCAAGCAGTCGGCCGCATTAAAAACGGTAAATAAAAATTTCTCCGAGAACGAGCTGTTATTGTTTGAAGACGATGAGGACGCGGACATGTTTACAAATACGTTGTCTAACTGTCAGTACAGGTCCTTTCTGAGCTTTGAAGCTTACAGTGCGGCTTCGACGCAGGGGAATCGTTCTATGCTCGTCACGCAGCCCGTAAGCCCCCGTTCCTTTTTCTGGGAAGGCGAGGTCACGGCGCATATGTCCTCCGCGACGCTCGCAAAGCTGGATCTGTCAAAGTATGACGAAAGGTATGTGATCAAAGCGGACTTTATGCTTCTTGAGGGCGCGGACTCGAAACCGGTCAGATTTTTCGTCCAGTTCGACGATATGACATATACGGCGAGTGCGACGATGAATAAGGGCAGAAAGACTACGGTTACGGTTCCTTTATCCAAATTTCAGACTCGGGAAAGGCTGTATGATCTCGGATTTATCCTGAATGAGATTTTGGGCGGTGAGGAAGTCAAATTCGTGGTAGATAATATCCGCTTCGAGCTTAAGTAAACGCTGTTTGAAGAGAAAGTAAATTCGGATTCCGGCCGGAAAAGTACGGCTGAAAATATTACAAATAATTCGGGAGGATTAAGATGAAAAAATTTTTGTCATGTGTCATGGGCGCGGTTTTCGCGTTTACGACAGTTGCTGTGGCTGCGTCTTGCGGCGAGGAGGGGGACAAAGCGCCCCTGAAGGTTACCGTCGAGGTTGCGGAGACCGCTACCACGGTATGCGGGGCGGATTACAAAGTCCCTGACGCCGTGGTCAGGGGAGTCGAGGACTACGACATGGAAATTTCCATCGCGGCGACGGCGGGCGGAACGGTAAATTATAACGAAGAAACGAAGTCGTTTTATGCGAAGAATCTTGGCGCGCCCGCCTATACGATTACGTACACGGCTTCCTATCAGGACGCCGGAAAGACGGAGACCGCGGTAGGGGTTACGAAACTTTCCACGACAGACGGCGAGAAACCCACCATTTCCGCGCCCGATTACGTGACCGGGGTCCGCGGCGGAAAAGTGGAAATCCCCGAGGCGGCCGTTATAGACAACAGCGGCGAGGCGATTAAGGCGACTTACGTCGTGAAAGACGACGCGGGAGCCGTCGTACAAACCGTGAAAGAAAACGAGAAAGAATACGTGCAGATTTCCGAAACGGTGAAATGGTACACGGTGGTTTACAGCGCTTCCGATTCCAGCGGAAACAGAGCGACCGACCACGAATGTAAAATCTGGATCCGCAGTTCGGCGGACGAAGTGGAGTTTTTCGACACGGAAGAGCTTGTAGAAGTCGAAACCAAAAACGCCGTTTCGTCGGTTGTCTCGGCTTCGGAAGCGCCTCAGGGCGGCAAGGGAAACGTTCTTAAAATCGAGATTCCCGAAAAGGGCGACGATAACGACGGATTTGTTTCTATCGCGGTCCGTAACCTCGGCGTCACCGACTTTACAAACGTCACGAAGCTCAAAATGAAGGTCTTAAGCACGGTTGCGCTCAGCAGCAATTCCGGCTGGCATGCGGGCAATTCCATTGTTCCCGGCAAGCTGGACGGCGCTTCGGCCGGAAAAGGCGTTTCGGCAAATACCTGGACGGAACTGATTTGGAAACGTGCGGAAGTACAGGAAATGTTCAACGGCGCGACGGCAGGCAATTATGCGCGTCCCGTTATCGACGACGTCACCGAGCTTCGTTTCGACATCGACAACGGCGGCTGGTGGGGCGAACAATCGGAGGCGGAAGGCGGCGGAACGCAGTGGCTCTCTCAAAGCTTTGTGCTTTATATAGACAGTATAGAAGTGGAGCAGATGGATCTCAACTGGACCCCTCGTTTTTACGAAACGGATACGGCTACGGTGTATGAAATCAATACGTTCAACGACGAAGCGCGTTTTGAGCTGGTGAGCTGTATGTATCATGATCCCGATAATTTTAAGGTGAGCCTTTCCGACGAATACGGGGTTGCGTTCGATCCCGCAAATCCGGAGGAAGATAATATGTCCCTGAAAGTGGAATTGAAGTCCTGTGAGACCGCTTATCCCAGGTTTTTATGCTCGTTGGAGAAATTGGAGAAGGTTCTTAAACTGGAAACGCTTCCCGATAATGCGGAGTTTAAGATATCCGTCTATTTTGCGTCGGCCGACGGAAAAATGAATGCCGATACAGGCAGCGCAGACGCGGTTCGTTTAATCGGCGGGGATAATCTTGTGTTTTTCGAAAAGGGAAACAATTCCGAGAAAAAAGCGGAATTGACGGAATATATGTGGTATAACGTGGGAACAAAAATCGACGTCGCTACGACTGTGGCGAAAATGAAAGAGAAGAGCATAGATGTCGGCGGTTTGAATAACGGCGGTTTCTATTTCAGCGCCGGAACAGGATGGGAAGGAGATTTCTCTATGGTGCTGTATTTCGATAATTTCAGAATCGAAGTTCCCAAAGCGCCCAAGGCATAAGCGAAGACGAAATATCCGATTTTCAGAATGTGTTGAGCGGGCGGAGAAGCGCAATTGTTTCTCCGCCCGTCCCAGTGTCGGACGAAATAAACGGACAAAGGGTGTGTATGATTAAAAAAGTGATTTTAGATACGGATATAGGAAACGACTGCGACGACGCGGGCGCGCTCGCTATGCTTTGCGGGTATGCTTGTCGCGGAAAATGCGAAATACTCGGCGTTGCCTGTTGCACGGCAAAGCCTTATGCTCCCTCCTGTGTCCGTGCGATTGCGGAGGATTATCGGCTTACTTTTCCCGTTGGGCGCTTAACGGACGGCTTCGACGGCGTTCAGGACTATTATTGCGGCCTATTCAAGGAAAAACAGGCTTGTTCGGAAGAATATATACGGTTTTATCGCAAAATTTTTGTGGATAACAGGGATATTATTTTGATTTGTATAGGCCCGTTGCACGGAATGAACCTTCTTTTGGATTCTTGCGCGGACGATATTTCTCCCTTGACGGGGATAGAATTGTTTAAGGAGTCGGTGTCGCGCATATACGCCATGTGCGGACGCTTCGACGGCGAAACGGAATGGAATATCTCCATGGATATTTTGTCCGCCCGCTCGTTTTTTTTGCGATGCCCGGTGCCGGTCGAGGTGTGTCCGTTTGAGGAAGGCTTCGGCGTTATGACGGGAAGAAATCTGCGGGAGGGGAGCGCCGCCAAAAAAATTTACGCCTCTTTCTGCAAGGATAAGCGCGGCGTAAGAGACAGTTGGGACCCGCTCACGGTCTATGCGGCTGTGGAGGGGAAAAAGTGTCGCGGCGAGCGCTGTCGTCTGACAGTGGACGAGAAGGGAAAAATGACGAGGGAAGAGGGGCGCGGACACTGCGTGATAAAAGCGCAAAGGGATATCGGAAAAATTCTCGATAAACGAATGGTGTAACAGTTCTTTTTGTATGGCGGGGAGAATGAAAAAACGGACGGAGAAAAAGTAATGAAAGAAAATTGGTTTCCCATAGGCTTCTGGAATTATGTGGACTGCGGCAAGCTCAAGCCGTCGAAAGAAGTTAAGCAGTGGAAAGAGTTGGGCATGACTCTTGCGATGAGTTTCGAATATCGCAAAAAGCAGGATCGGGCATGTATGATAAAAACTTTGGACGCCTGTAAAAGAGAAGGCCTGCGCGTAATCGTGTGCGATTTTCGAACGCATTGGAAAAATTATGAGGAAAAAGGAGAGAGCGCTTTTATTGCGGACGTGAAGGAAGCCGTAAAGGATTTCGGAGGACATAAGGCCTTTTATGCCTTTCATGTAGGAGACGAGCCCGATAAAGAGCATTGGCAAAGCATGAAAAGAGCCTGTGAAATCGTAAGCCGTTTTTCCGTTCCGTTTGTCAATTTCTATCCCGTATGGGAAGGGGAGGATTTTGAAGAAAAAGTCGGCGTCGATTTTCGAAAATACGGAGACAGGCTTGCGGGGACCCTTCGGGAAACGGGGCTTAAAATTCTTGCCTATGATTGCTATAACCAATGTTACGAATACGAACGTGAAAAAGGCTTGGAAAGCTTTTTTGCCAATCTCAATTTATTTCAAAAAACGGCGGCGGAATGTAAAGTCCCCATGTGGACGTCCCTTTTAAGCGTCGGTCATTGGTGCTATCGGGTTCCTACGGAGGACGATTTTCGTTGGCAGATCTCCGCTTCGATTGCGCATGGGGCGAAAGGCCTGTTATGGTTTTTTATCTATGAACGCACACTTGATTCCTCTTATCGGCTCTCTCCTGTGGATTTATATGAAAGACGTACCGAAACGTTTGAGCGCTTGGCAAGGCAGAATAAGATTTTCCGAGACTATTTTTCTTCGCGGTTTGCGCAGGCGGAATTGGAGAAGGTGGAACATTTTAATAAAGCTTACGGAAAAACGCCGCTCTATAAAGCAGGGGATTTTGCGGATTTCGAAATTTTCACGAAATACGATAGTCCGTTAATTATTTCCGAATTTTGCGACGCGGCGGGCAAGTTTCTATTGGTGGTGAACAATTCGCAGAGCGGAAGCGAACGGATAAAAGGTACTTTAGAAGGAAGCCCTTTTGACGAATGGCTGGCGCCGGGACAGATGAAGGTGCTGGAACGAGTAAAAAAATAAAAAGGAGACAACTGTCATGGAAAGAACGGAACACCCGAAACCCCAGTTTGAGCGTGAAAATTGGTTAAATCTAAACGGAGAATGGGAATTTGAATTTGATTTCGGAAACAGCGGCGAAGAACGCGGGCAATATAGGGAAGACGCGGTTTTTCATCAAAAAATCAACGTCCCCTTTTGCCCCGAAAGCGTCCTTTCGGGAATAGGTTATACCGATTTTATGACTTCGGTATGGTACAGGCGTAAAATTAATTTGAAAAAGGAGTTGCTTTCTCAACGGATCTTTCTGCATTTCGGTGCGGTAGATCATTTTGCGACGGTTTATATAAACGGTCAAAAATGCGGTACGCATAAAGGCGGCTACGTTTCTTTCAAGGTAGATGTTTCGTCATACGTTCGGGAAGGTGAAAATATCGTTACGGTGCATGCCGTGGACGATATCCGCGATCGTCTTGTCGCAAGGGGAAAACAGGCGGAAACGTATTATTCCGAGCAGTGCGTTTATACGCGCACCACGGGGATATGGCAGACTGTATGGTTGGAATTCGTTCCGAAAACATATATCGAAAAGGTAAAATACTATCCCGATATTCAATCGGGAATGCTGACAATCGTTGCGGAGACGAAAGGCCGGGGAGAATTTTTTGCGGAATCCTTTTTTGACGGAAGGGAAACGGGAAGCGCCCGCGTTTTTTCCGAGGGAGGGACAACGGCGGTATCGATTCCGCTGAAAGAGAAACATCTTTGGAGGGTCGGAAAAGGGGGATTATATACGCTTTATCTGCATTATGGGGAAGATAAAGTAAAAAGCTATTTTGGATTAAGAAATATACGTCTTGACGGATATAGGTTTCTTATCAATGAAACCTCGGTTTTCCAAAGGCTCGTTCTCGATCAGGGTTTTTATCCCGACGGAATTTATACCGCGCCGAACGATAAGGCGCTGCTCGCGGATATCGAACGTTCTATGGCGATGGGATTTAACGGCGCACGGCTGCATGAAAAAATTTTTGAAGAACGCTTTCTTTATTATTGCGATCAAAAGGGATACATTGTTTGGGGAGAATTTCCGAATTGGGGGCTCGATCTTTCTTATCCGGATTGTATTTACGGGATTCTTCCCGAATGGATCGAGGAAATCGAACGGGACTTCAACCATCCCGCGCTCATCGGGTGGTGTCCTTTCAATGAGACGTGGGATACAGGGCGGAGAAAACAGTTTGACGAAGCTCTTTCTTTGGTGTATCAGACGACGAAAGCCATTGATTCAACGCGCCCCTGTATCGATACCAGCGGACTTTTTCATGTCCGTACCGATATTTTTGACGTTCACGATTATACGCAGAATCCCGAGGCGCTCGCTGAAAATTATAGAGATCTTCCGAAAGACGGTACGATAAAAGACCGCTATGCCGACCGTCAGACGTATATCGCGGGAACTCCTATTTTCGTGAGCGAGTTTGGAGGAATCCGCTGGGCGGAGGGCGAACGCGGCTGGGGATACGGCGACGCTCCGAAAACAGAAGCCGAGTTTTTAGAGCGGTTTAAGGGGCAGGTTGACGTTTTGTTGGACAATCCGTGTATGTTCGGATTCTGCTATACGCAATTAACCGATGTTGAACAGGAAGAGAACGGATTATATACTTATGACAGGAAAAATAAGTTTCCTACGGAAAAAATTCAAAAAATTCTTTCGAGAAAAGCGGCGATTGAAGACTATTGATGAGCGGTTTGAAAATAGTTGCCTGTAAATGAGAAAATAAAGATAACAATCCATCGCTGCCACTTTTTTTTGCTTAAAATGTCTAAAAATGCTGCGTGGTGAAGACCCATCTTTGTTGCAGGGCAAGAGAAGATTATATTTTTCAATTTACCAATCATTGGAAAGAGAGTCAATGAAGCTGAGGAAAGGTGCGGATTAAAATAAAGGTATTTATTAAAATTGTAATAATCCGAACGGAAAGAGATGAGAGGATTTTATCTGATCATCTCTTTTTTTGAAAAACGGAATATCCGGTTTGATAAACGGCTATACGATACGGCGGCCGCAAAAGCCGCAGACAAGGCAAAAGCGTACAAGACGCTTTATTGCGGGAACATCGGCGATGCGGGCGTTATCCTCTGCGGCGCTTGTTTCTCGCGGGCCGACAGAAATATTTTGTTTAACGGAATTGTTTATAATATAAGTTTTGCTTATGACATATATGAATATTTCCTATAAAATACAACGCAGAATATTGTTGACAAAATAAAGAAAATTGTGATAAAATGATAGAAAATACTTGATGAATTATGCGGATTTTATGAAAATCATGTAAATGGGTGCATGAAAAATTTTGTGCCCGTATAATTCGAAAATATTTTTTTTATAAAAATCAATCGAAAAAACTGTTTGATAGAGGAGTGCATATCGTAAAGGTTGATTTGAAGGCGCCGCATGGCTGAGATTTTGAACAGAGCCGGCTCTGTTTTCTTTTCTAAGGTAGAAAAGAAAACAGAAACTTTATTCAGTTATACTCTGCAGTAGTCCGAAGCGGATAAATATAAAACAAAAAGCTTAAAAAGTATAAAGGGTGGTATCCATACGCGGGCGGGCGAACCCCGTTCTGCGGTAAATGCGATAGAGAAATTGTGAGTCAGGAGGAACTATGAAACATAAGAGAGAGCTTTTCATATCGGTGATGTCCTTCCTTTCCGCGTTGTCGCTGACTGCGGCCTGCGGAAAGGGCGGCGATTCGTCTTTCTCGGGGAGGACCGAGACGACGGAAGGGATGGAAACGGGCGTCTATTATTACGACGCGGACGGCGAGGAATACCTGATTTCGCTTAACAGCGGCAACCGTTTTACTTTCCTCGTGATGGGCGAAAATAAATCGGGCGAGTACGCGCTTGCGGGCGACGCGCTCACCCTCGATTTTGCGTTGGACGCAGACGGCGAAATTTCCGCGTCCCTTGCCGGCGACGTTTTGACCTTGACGTACGAAAATTCCGAAATGAGATTTTTGAAAAAGATTTCTTATACGGTCAGTTTCGATTGCGACGGCGGCAGTGCGGTAGAGCCCGTGACGGTTATAAACGGCTATACGATGGGAAAACCCGCCGATCCCAAACGGGAGGGCTATACCTTTATCGGCTGGTTTACCGACGAGAATTTTCAGAAACCGTTCAGGTTCAATTCCCAGGTTGTAACCTCGGATATGACGCTTTACGCGCAGTGGGCCGAGAACGTACCCGGCCGGGCGGAGTTTACCGTCGATTTCGACTTGAATTATGCCGCGGAGGCCCCTGCCGACAGGCGGACCGTCGGCGGACGGCTTTACGACGTGCCCGAGCCCGAACGCGACGGATACTCTTTCGCCGGCTGGTGGGTAAGCATGTACGACGATGCGGAAAGGTTATCCTATCGCTATGACGGAGATACCGTATTTTCCGAAAATACAACCTTATACGCCCTTTGGCGGCAGGGGGCGGAAGGGCTTTCTGCGCCCTTGGCGAGCGTAGAGGGGGATTCTGTCAGTTGGGATGCCGTTTCCGGCGCGGCCGCCTATCACGTCCGCGTGACCGATCGGGACAATACGGCGATTATAGATACCAGCGTGGGCACCCTCAGCGTTTCCGTGCCTTTTTCGGCGAATCCGGCGGGCGATTATACCGTAGCGGTAACCGCTGTGGACGCGGGGTCGGGAAAGTCGGAAACGACAACCCGTTTTTATAAAAATAAGGCTCTGGCGCGGGTCTCCTCCTTTACGGTGGTAGAGCCTTCCTCCCTCGTATTCGAGGGCGTGGACGGTGCGGAGCGGTATTATATCAGCGTGGAATGCGGAAACGAGGCGCACAATCACACGAGGTTCTTCCTCGGCTCCTCCAATCATTTCAATTTCTCCGACTGTCCGATGACGGAGGAGGGGATTCGCTTTACCGTGACGGCGGAGGCGGACGGCTACGCGCCCTCCGTTTCCCGTACGTTCGTCTATAACCGCACGCTGTCTGCGGTGACGGGCCTGCATTTTGACGAGGGCGAGCAGAAGCTCGTCTGGGACGCCGTTCCCGAAGCGACCGGCTATATCCTTTCCGTGCGTTGCGGGGATTCGGCTCACGTGCATGAGTTTGTCGATAACGGAAGCAAGACGAGCTATTCGCTTAAGGAATGCGCGCCGGGCGAAATTACCGTAAAAGTATATCCGTTTACGAAGGGCTACAACTCTCCCGCCGCAAGCGAATATACATACACCAAAACCGCGCTTGCGACGCCCCGCGACCTTCGCGTTGCGGGAAATACGCTCGGTTGGACTGCTGTTTCCGGCGCAACCGAATATGAAATCAAAATCGGAAAAGAGACCTTTACGGAGAAAACCAACAGCTTCGATATGTCGGAAGCCGTCGAATGGCTCAGAGGGGCGGACTATCAGTTGAGTATCCGCGCCTTGGGCGCAAAGGCTTCCGCCTGGAGCGATCCTCTCGACGTCCGTTACTACGGAATGTACGAAAGCCTTTCCTATTCGAACAGCGTGCTTTCCTGGCGGCCGGTAGTGGGCGCGGTCTCCTATGAGGTGACGGTAAACGGCGGAGAGCCGATTTCCGTTGGGGGCGGAGCCTGCGCTGCGGAAATCGCGTTGACGAAAGCGGGAAAGAATGAAATTTCCGTCCGCTTCTATGACGGCGTTCTCTATTCCGAAGCGGTGACGATAGAAATCTATGCGCATACGGTGAGCTTCGACTCCCGCGGCGGCTCGGGCGTGAAAGAGCTGTATAAAGCGGTGGGGGACAAAATCGCTTTGTCGGAGCCGACCAAGGACGGATATAATTTCGCGGGCTGGTACAACACGCCGACGGGGCCGAAAGGAAACGGGGCGCAGTATGCGGACGAAACTTTTTCCGAGTCGGGAGATATCGTCCTGTACGCTTATTGGACGCCCGTAGCCTACGATATCGTTTACGATTACGACGGCGGGAGCGGCGAAGCGGAGAAAGGCGAAGTCGTATTCGGAGAAAAATATACGCTTGCCGTTCCTGCGGCCGCGCCTAACGATAACCTGGTCTTTACGGGCTGGTACAGCCAGCCGAACGGAACGGGAACGCAATATACCGACGAAAAGGGCGAAAGTATTTCCGTCTGGCAGCTCAGCCGCGGGGCAACCGCTTACGCGCGCTGGGAAGAAATCCTTACATACAGCACAGAAAACGACGGTACTTATTCGGTGACGGCCGGCCCGGGCGTCGCCTATGTGTCGAGCGTAACCGTTCCCGCAAAGCATAACGGCATAGACGTCACCATCGTCGATGCTTACGCCTTTAAGGGAACAAATTCCTGCAGAAATATCCTTTCCGTCAATATCCCGAATACGATCAAAATCATCTATACGGAAAATGCCTTTGACGGCTGTACCAATCTCCGCGCGGTGAATATCTACGAGGTGGAAGGATATACCGGCGAGGTACTCTATCAATCGGACAACGGCGTGCTCATCTACCACGACCCGACCGCCGAAGGACAGCCCGTTTCAATCGTTTACGTTCCCCGCGCAATGACGGGCTCGTATCGTATCCCCGACAGGGTGACGAACATTCCCGCCAGTGCTTTCTCCGGATCTTCTTTATCGCAGGTGACGATCCCCGCGGGCGTGACTTCCATCGGAAAGATGGCATTTTCGAGCTGTAAGCAGCTCGTCAAGGTCGAATTTGAAGAGCCGACTTCGGGCGAAGAACAGCCTCTGACGTTCGATTACAGAATTTTCTCCATGTGCACCGCGCTCGTGGAAGTAACCATTCCGGCCCGTGCGGGGGAATTTCTCGATCTGAGCATTTTCAGCGGGTGTTCCGCACTTCAAAAGATCTACGTTGACAAGGAAAACCCTCACTATTCGTCCATCGACGGCGTGTTGTGCAATAAGACGGGCGAAACGATCCTTTATTGTCCTACGGGAAAAACGGGAGTCTATACCGTTCCCGCCGGCGTCACGACGATCGGCGCTTCCGCTTTCAACGGCTGCGTCGGCTTGACGGAGGTCGTTATCCCCAATTTCGTGACGACCATCGAAAAAGGCGCTTTCGCAAGCTGTTCCGCGCTCGTTACCGTCACGTTCGAGGGCGGCGGCAGCTCCGATCTCACGATAGGGCAAAGCGCGTTTTCGAGCTGCCGAAAGCTGAAAAACATCGTCTTTGCGGACGGGAGCCGCGTGAGCGAAATCGGAGCGGACGCATTTTACGCATGCGTATCGCTGGCCTCCGTCGAACTCCCCGCAAGCGTAACCTCTATCGGCGCGAAAGCGTTTAGAGGCTGCACGGCGCTCCGTGAGATCGTCTTTGCCGAAAACGGAACCGACCTTACGCTCGGAGATTCGGCATTCGACGGCTGCACCGCTCTCAGAACCATTACGCTGCCCGCCTATATTTCCGAAATCAGCTCGGGCGTGTTTACCGGCTGCAGCAATCTCGAAGGCGTAGAGGTCTCTCCCGACAATCCCGATTATGCGGATGTGAACGGTGTACTTTTTAATAAGGATTGCACGGAACTGCTTTTCTATTCCGCTGCTATGCCCGCGGAATACATACTTCCCGAAACCGTGACGACCATCGGAGCTTCGGTTTTCAAAGGAAACAAAAATCTCCGCAAGATCACCATCGGGAAAAACGTCACCTCCATAGGCGCATATGCGTTTTCCAATTGTATCAACCTTGCGGAGGTGGAATTTGAAAAGGGCGGCACCGAGCCGCTTACGTTCGGAGACTATGCGTTTGAGTATTGTTCCTCGTTGACGGAGTTCGTTTTCCCCGACCGCGCCGAGGCTACGAGCAAGTATATGTTCAGGTTTGCGGAAGGCCTCGAAATAGTGACCCTCGGGGCGGATACAAAGACGCTCGCTTCTAATACCTTCTGGTATTGCCTTTCCCTCACGACCGTGAACGTCTCCGGTCAGGAAGCGGAGGAAGGGGTTGCGGTTATTCCCGAAGGGACGACGGAGATTGCTTCAAATCTGTTTGGCTATACGGCAATCAGAAAGGTGTCTATCCCGAATACCGTAACCGCCATAGGCACCAATGCGTTTCAAAACTGCTTCGACCTCGAAGAGGTTGAACTTCCCGAGGGATTGGAAAGTATCGGGGCCGGTGCGTTTGCATCGACGAGCATTATCGAAATCACCATTCCCGCGTCGGTTACGTCGCTCGGCAATTATGCCCTGCGTTATAACAGCAAACTTACAAAAGTAACGTTTGAGGAAGGCTGTTCCGTTAAAACGATCGGCGAGTATATGTTCCTGGACGACGTATTGCTTACGGAAATCGTCCTTCCCGACACGGTGGAAACCATCGGCCTGAACGCCGTTTCCAATACGGCGATCACGTCCTTCACCGTTCCCGCCGCCGCGACGAGCATCAACAATAAGGCCTTTGCCGAATGCTTCAGCCTCACGGAAATCATCGTCCCGGACGAAAATACCGCGTATTCTTCGCGCGACGGGATTTTGTACGACAAGGCGCAGGCCACCCTTATCTACTGCCCGCTGGCAAAGGGCGGTTCGGTGACGATTCCGGACACGGTCACAAAGGTCGAAACCCTTGCCTTTGCGGGAAATTCCGAGCTTACCGAAATTATTTTCGCGGCGGGCGCGGAAGGAAGAACGCTGACGATTGCGGGGACCAAGGCGGCGGATTCGGCGTTTGCAAAAGCTTCGGGCTTGCAACGTATCGTCCTGCCCGAAGGCCTGGCGCAGATCAACGCTTATACTTTCCAGAATTGTACCGCGCTCGAAGAAGTGCTTTTGCCCGCGTCGCTGACGAACATCGGCAATTATGCCTTCGACGGCTGTGCAAAGCTCGCAACCGTAACCTTTGCAAAGGATAGCTTGCTGACGACGATGGGAACCTACGTCTTCCGCGGAACGGCACTCACCTCGTTTGAAGTGCCTTCGGCGGTGACGAAGTTAAATAATTATACGTTTGCAAACTGCTATTCCCTCGAAAGCGTGACGCTTTCCGAAAAACTGACGAGCCTCGGCACTTACGTATTCCAGAATTGTGCGGCTCTTTCGGAAATCATTGTCCCCGAAGGCAATACGGTATTCCAAGTAGGGGAGGATGGTGCCTTGTATTCGGGCGGAGCGCTCGTCGTGTATGTCGAAAATCCGAACAGCGGTTCCGTCTATACCGTCCCTTCCTATGTGACGGACATCGGAGCCTACGCTTTCGACGGCAGAAACTTCGAAACCCTGATCATCCCCAAGACGGTCAGGACGATCGGGGATTATGCTTTCGAAAACTGTCTCAATCTTAAAAACGTTACCTTTGAAGAGGGGACGGAAAGCCTCACGATCGGAAAAAATGCTTTCTACAAGTGTGCGGCTCTTGAAAGCGTCAAATTCCCCGCGCGGCTGGTAAGCCTCGGGAATGTGACTTTCCAAGGCTGTACCGCGCTTACAAACGTCGTTTTCCCCGACGATTGCAGGATTACCCTGATTCCTAACGACGCGTTCCGCGGATGTTCTTCGCTTACGAGCATCAGAATTCCCGCAAACGTCACCGAGTTCGGTTCCAACGCGTTCCGCGAAACGTCTCTCACGGAAGTTGTTTTCGCCCCGGGCAATCAGCTTCAGACGATCGGCACTTTTGCATTTTGGGGAACAAATACGCTCACTTCTTTCGTTATTCCCGATACGGTAAAGACTATCAAAAGCAACGCTTTCCAGGGAACGGGGCTTACAAGCATTGTTATCCCCGAAGAAGTGACAAGCATTGAAAACTATACATTCTATGAATGCTTCGACCTCGAAACGATAACCTTCCTCGGCAATATCACTACGGTGGGGAATTGCTCTTTCTGGGGCTGCGAATCGCTTAAAGAAATTTCGCTTCCCGCAGTTACCTCAATCGATCATTCCGCTTTCGGCGGCTGTACCTCGCTGGTTTCCGTGGAGCTTTCCGACGCCCTTACGGCGCTTAAAGAGAACAACTATCAGCTTTGCGGAATATTCGAAAACTGCGTCTCGCTCACGTCGATTTATCTGCCTGCCGCGCTCACCATGATCCCGAAAAACGCTTTCTACGGATGCGAAAAGTTGAACGGCGTGACGATTCCCGCCGGCGTGACGAAAATAGGCAATTACGCGTTCTTCGGCTGCAGCAGTCTTACTTCCGTCAATATCCCCGGCAGCGTAACGAGTTTGGGCGAAGGCGCGTTCGGCGGCTGCGGCGCTCTGGAAACCATCGACCTTGCGGTGGATAATACCGGATATGTCATGGCGGACGGGATTTTGTTCGATATCGAGCAGACTCAGATTTTCAAAGCGGATTTGAATCTCGAAGGGGAATACATCGTTCCCGCTTCGGTGACGAAAATCAACGCGGGCGCCTTCTCGGGATCCAAAGTGGAAAGGGTAGTCCTGCCGGACGGAGTAAAAGTTATCGGAGAAAGCGCTTTCGAAAATTGCGCTTTCCTTACGGAAGTCGTCATTCCCGCTACCGTCACGTCGATCGGCGCAAAGGCTTTCCGCGGAACTGCATTGAAAACGATCGCTCTTCCGGGCGGATTGACTCAAATCGGCGACGCGGCGTTCCAAAACAGCGCCCTCGAAAGAATTTCGATACCCGGCAGCGTGAAGTTCGTTTCCGGCACAACCGGCGGCCCCGGAGTCGGCGCGTATGCGTTTGACGGCTGCACGGCTTTGGCGGAAGTCGTCTTTGAAAAGAGCTCCGACAAGCTTCTCCTCGGAGAGTATGCGTTCAGAGGGTGCGTCTCGCTGAAAACGATTACTCTTCCCAGACGGATTAGAAACAACCAGACGACCGCCGGTATCGGCAAAGGCTGTTTCGAAGGATGTATCAACCTTAAAGAGGTTCTGTTCGGGACGGAAAGCTCGAGAGAATTGGATTTGGTTTACGGCTACGTCTTATCCGTAGGCGAATATGCCTTTGCGGGCTGTACCGCTCTCGAAGGAATAATTCTTCCCGATTTCTTTACCGTTTCCCCCGACTACGAAACGGATACCGTCGGCGCTTACGCCTTTAAGGGTTGTACCTCCCTTGCAAGCGTTGCGTTTGAAACGAGCAGAATTACGAAGGATGTCCGTATCGGCGAAGGCGCGTTCGACGGCTGCTCGGGTCTCGCAAGCCTTGTGCTTTCGCAGGCGACGACGCGGATAGGAGCAAAAGCCTTCGAGGGCTGCACCTCTCTTGCAGAGATCGTTATCCCCGAAAACGTCGCGGCGATCGGCGCGGGCGCGTTCGGCGGGTGGACTGCGGAGCAGAAAATTTCCGTAAAAGGAAAGGCGGAAGCTCCGGAGGGCTGGGACGAGAGCTGGACGGACGGCTGCCTTGCGGCGGTGGTCTGGAACGCCTGACCGTAACGGACGGTTTGCGGCGGGATAACGCCCTGCCGCAGACGCAAAATTCAGCAGCAATTTACAGGTTTCTTCGCTAAAAACGAAGAAACCTGTAAGCGCGTAATTTTCAAGGGGACTTTTTTTGAAACAGATCTATTCTTTCGGCTTTTCAAAAAGAGAAGCCTTGAAAAAGGAGAAGATATATGAACGACGGGAAGTTGTTTGACAAATATTATGCTCGGGTAAAGCGGGAAAGCTTGATTAAGTCGGCCGTCTGTGCCGTCATCGTCGGCTTTGCGGTTAATTTTTTGACGGCGTTTATCGCATGGATGGTCTATTCCAAAATTTTTTGGCTGTCTATCGTGCTCGGCGTCGCGGCGATTGCGGCTTTCGTTCCGATTTTCTATTATAAAAAGTTCCGCCCGACGACCAAGGACGTCGCAAGGCGAATTGACAGGCTGGGCCTGGAAGAACGCATCATTACGATGACGGAGCTCGAAAAAGACGAGTCGTATATCGCCCTGCGGCAGCGCGAGGACGCGAAAAGGAAGCTCGGCGCGGTGGACGCGAAACAAATCCGCTTTCGTTTTTCGACGGCGGCGGCAGTCGTCGCCGCAATATGCGCCGTACTCGGCGTTTCGATGACCACCGTAACGACCTTGAGCGCGCAGGGCGCTCTTCCCGGCGGCGGGGAGTTTATAAACAGCATTAAGCCGGAGGAGCCTCCCGTATATCTTTCCGTCAGCTATCTCGCGTCCGAGGGCGGATACATAGAAGGGGAAGCGGAACAGATCGTCGTTCAGGGAGAGGATTCCGCTTCGGTCGCGGCGACGGCCGAGGAGGGATGGAGGTTCGAGCGCTGGTCGGACGGCGTTGCGGAAGCCTCGCGCACGGATAAAAACGTACAGAAGGAGTTTGTCGTCACCGCACGGTTTGTTCGGGTGGAGGAGAGCCTGCCCGCGGAGGAAGAGGGAGATTTCCCCGACGACGTACCCGCCGAAAATCAGCCCAGCTCGCCCGGCGCCGGCGGGGAATATATAGATTATAATCAGGTGCTCGACGGAGAGACGCATTACCGCACCGTATATGAGGAGTATTACAAATGGGTGATGGAGCAGCTCTCCTCGGACGGAAAGCTTACTCCCGAGCAACGGGAGATGATAGAGGCTTATTTCGACCTTCTTCTTTGATACGGAGCGTCGGTCGGCTGCGATAGTGATAATGCTTTTAAGGAGAAAAGACATGAAAGTCTCTTATCTCAACGACGAATTTTTCAGCCGGCTGGAAACGTTGGCCGTCAATCTTCGGACAAGTCTCACGGGCTTTTTCGGAGGAAAACACTTGGTGCGTTCCTACGGACAGACGGTGGAGTTTGCCGATTACCGCGAATATATGCTCGGGGACGACATACGGCGCATAGACTGGAATTTATACAGCCGCTTCGAGAAGTATTTCCTTAAATTGTTTACGGACGAAAGGCAGATGCACGCCCGGGTTTTTCTCGACTGTTCCGCTTCCATGGGGAAGGAAAATCCCGCAAAGGCCGCCTATGCCGTCGCGGTGACCGCGGCCCTGGGGTTTTTGTCCGTCCACAACATGGATAAATTCTCCTGCTTTTTGCTCAGGGGCGGCAAGGCGGAAAATCCTTTCGGGACGATCGTGGGAAAGACGGCTTTTTTCAGGGCGGTCTCTGCCCTCGAAAACGCCGATTTTTCCGGCGAATGCGATATTTCCGCCGCCGTCACGGGCTGTACGGACACGGGGAGCAACGACGGACTGTCCGTCATCGTCTCCGATTTCCTTACGGACAACGATTGGAAAAAAGCGGTGGATTATCTGTGTTACAAAAACAGGCAGGTAATGCTCGTGCAGGTGCTTTCGCCCGATGAAGTGGAGCCTGTGTATAGCGGAAGGCTGAATTTGGTCGATTCGGAGACGGAGGATCTCTCGGACGGCAGAAATATGAAGCTGAAAATTACCCGCAATATGCAGGCGGCATACGACGAGGCGTTGAGCGAGCTGAAAGAGAATATCCGTTCCTTTTGCGCCTCGCGCGGCGCAGATTTTATTTCCGTAAGCAGCGACGTGCCCATCGAAAGGGCGCTTTTCGGGGAATTGTTTAAGGTAGGTATGATATGAGTCTTCTTGTTCCTTTGGGGCTGTTGGGATTATTGGGAATCGCCGCGTTGATTCTCATCTATATTCTCAAGCCGAATTACCAACAGAAAATTATTTCCAGCACCTATGTCTGGAAGCTCAGCTTGCGGTACAGAAAAAAGAAAATCCCCGTCAGCCGTCTCAGAAATATTATTCTTTTAATCTGTCAGATTTTGACGATTGCGGCCTGTGCGTTTATTATGACGAAGCCCATCGCAGAGGCGGCGCAGCCTCTGCCCGGCGGAGAAAAAATCGCCGTCATAGACGCTTCGGCGGGTATGCTCACCGAGGGAAAAACGGATACCCGCTTCGAAAGAGCCGTGCGGCAGGTAAAAAGTCTCGCGCGGGAAACCTTTGCAAAAAACGAACGCATCAGCGTGATTTTGGCGGGCACCTCCGCGTCTTATCTCGTTCAGCGGTCGGACGCGACAAAAGCCGAGGACGTCTATGAGCGTTTGGATTCCTTGGTGAGCGGAAGCTTACAGTGTTCCTACGGCAGCGCGGATATGGACGGCGCCATGAAATTGGCGGAAGGGGTTTTGGAGCTTAATCCCGACGCGGAAATATTGTTATATACGGGGACGGAATACATCGCCCCCGGAGAAGTCACGGTGGTGGACGTGGCCGAAGAAGGGGAGTGGAACGCCGCCATTTTGGACGTGGAGGCGGAACTGAGAGAAAATTATTACGCCTTTACGGTGTCGGTGGCCTGTTACGGCGCCGACGAAGAGCTGACCGTCAATTTCGCTTTTTCCGGCGTAAATTACGACAAAACCGCCCTTTCCTGGTCGACGGTTGTCCCGTGCAGCGGCGGAGAAACGCAGGTTTTTGTGCTGGATACCTCTACGTACGGAGGGGAGGGGATCTATTCCTTTGACAGTCTCCGCGTATATATACAGACGCGGGACGACGATTCCTTCGGATACGACAACAACTTCTATTTTTACGGCGCCCGCGAAACCATCCGCATTCAATATGCCAGCGCCCGTCCCAACGACTTTTTCGGCTTTGCGCTGATGAGTCTTAGAAGCAACAGCTTCCTGCAACGGGAATGGAATATCGAATTGGTCGAGGTGCAAAACAAGACGCCCGAAACGGAGGGATTCGATTTTTATATTTTCGAATCCATGCTGCCCGACCCCATTCCCAACGACGGCGTGGTGTTTCTCGTCGATCCGCCCGAAGCGCCTCCGGGGCTGGGCGTGACCTTTGCCGGCACGGAAGAGGGAGAGGTCTTTTTCACCGCAGGGGAATCGAATCGCATTCTCGACGCGGTGGACCCGACCGCCGTTTCCGTTTCGCAGTATCGCAAAGTCGCTTCGTACGACGGATTTCAGCCCTTGATGTATGCCGGCGACGATCCCGTTCTGCTCCTCAGGGACGAACCCATGGAAAAGGTCGTTTTAATGCCGTTCAGCCTGAATTATTCCAATCAGTCCATGTTGAAGGACTTTCCGATTCTGTTCGGCAATATCTATCGCTATTTCTTTCCGTATTCGCTTCTCGACGTGCCGCAAAAGGCCGATACGATGCCCGTGGCTACGACGGTATTCGAAGTGGGGGAATCGGCGTCGATCAATTCCGTCGGGGACGAGCTTTCGATAAGCGCTCCGGACGGAAACGTCGCTTCATACGGAAGTTTCCCCGAAAAAATTACGCTGACGGCCCCGGGGGCTTATACGCTGTCTCATAGATTGATATCCGGACGGGAGCTCAAGCGCAATTTTTACGTAAAGCTTCCCGCCTTGGAAAGCAACATTTACCGTACGGAGGACGAATTGAACGTCCTTTCGCCGGAACGGGAAAAGCAGGAGGAGGACAAGGATTTGCGGATATGGTTTGCAATACCCTTGGTGGCGCTCTTGTTTATAGAATGGTGGCTGCAGGCCAAAGAAAATTTCTGACGGGAGGAAACAGATGTCAAACTTTCGTATTCATTTTGCCTATCCCTGGCTTTTGCTGCTGTTGATTCCCGCGATATTTTTTGCGCTGCTGCCCTATTTTCGGCTTTCCAAAAAATACAGAAGAACGAGAAACCGGGTCGTCTCCGTCGTCCTTCATACCGCCGTCATCGTCATGAGCGTGTGTCTGCTGGCGGGAATGACCTTTCGGTATCAGGTTCCCAATTCCCGAAACGAAGTGATCCTGCTCGTAGATGTGTCCGACAGCGGGGCGCATTCGGAAGAGGATAAAAACGCATTCGTGCGTTCGGTCATCGACGGAAACGATCTTTCCTGCCGTCTCGGGATCGTGACTTTCGGTTACGATCAGGTATATGCCGCGGAGCTGAGCGACGATTCGGACGGTATGTACGAACAATATCTCCGGGCAGACCGACCGAATACGAGCGGCACGGATATAGCTTCCGCGCTGCGGTATGCGAGCAGGCTGTTTACAAACCCCGAATCCGCAAAAATTATCCTTTTAAGCGACGGGGCGGAGACGGACGGAGCCGCAGCGTCGGTTATCCGTTCCGTCGTCTCCGAGGGGATTTCGGTGGATACCGTGTATTTTCCCGAGGAGAGGAGCGATTCCGAAGTTCAGATCGTCGGCGCGGCCCTGCCCGATTATAACGTCGCCGTCGGCGATACGTTTACGCTGAAGCTCTCGACGCAAAGCTCCCTTTCCGCAGAGGCGGCCGTCACCCTTTACGACAACGGCGTCGCCTGCGAACCCGTTTCCGTACGCCTTACGGAAGGGACGCAGACCGTCGAGCTCGAACATTCCTTTGCCGAGCCTGGCCTGCACGAGCTTCGCTTTTCAATCGGATGCGAAGGGGATAGGTTGACGGAAAACAACGTCTTTTGTTCCTATATGTATCTCGAGAGCTTCGACGATATTCTCATCCTCGAACGGACGGAAGGGGAGTCGTCTTACCTTGCGGGCATGCTGAAAAACGACTATAACGTGACGGTTGCGGAAATTACGGACAAAACCGCCGTCCCTGCGACGGTGGACGAACTCCGTCAATACGACGAAGTCGTGCTGGTGAATATCGCCAACGCCGACATGCCTGCGGGGTTCGACGAGCTGCTCTATGAGTACGTCAAGGAATACGGCGGCGGGTTATTTACCGTCGGCGGAAATAAGACGGACCCGGAAACGGGGGAGACGGTGGCGAATACCTATAACCGCGGGGATATGTACGGCACTTTGTATCAGGAGATGCTTCCCGTAGAGGCGATCGAATATACTCCGCCCATCGGCGTCATGCTCGTCATCGACCGCTCGGGAAGTATGCAGGCTAAAGACGAAACGACGGGAAAAACCATTCTCGAGCTCGCAAAGGAAGCGGCAAAGGCCTCCCTGCATTCGTTGAGCGATCGGGATTATTGCGGCGTTATGACGCTGGAAAATACCTATAACGAAGAGATAGAAATGACCCCTGTCCCGCAGAAGTCGAGGATTTTAGCCGCCATAGACAGCATCTCGGACGACGGCGGGGGAACGATGTTCGCGCCTTCTCTCAAGCGCGCGGGCGACGCGCTCAAGCTGCTCAATGTGGAAAAAAGGCACATCATCATGCTCACGGACGGTATGGCGGGCGATGCGGAGGAGGTCTATGGCGAACAGATCCGACTCAACGCCGAACAGGGAATCACCCTTTCGATCGTCGGGATCAAAGCGGGTTCGGCCGCGAAAGCGATGAAATATGCCGCCGAGGAGCTGGGCGGCGGACGGTTTTACGACGTGGACGCCAATCGGATGACGGAACTTACCAGTATCCTTAGGCACGACCTTACCGTACCGGAAATCACGGACGTCAATTACGAGACGTTCACTCCGCAGATAGACGACCACACTTCGGCCGTCAACGGAATTTTGCAGAGCGAAATGCCCACGCTCGACGGTTTTTACGGTACGAAGGTAAAGACGGGGGCAAGCTATGCGGACGTAGATACTCCGCTCATGGCCGCATACGTCCCCGTCTATGCGCAATGGAAGTTCGGAAAGGGCTCGGTCGGCAGCTTTATGTGCGATTTAAGCGGGGTTTGGTCGGCCGATTTTGTAAACAGCCCGGTCGGGGTGAAATTTATTTTCAACGTCGTAAACGGATTGTTCCCGACGCAGAATATCGAGCCTCAGGATATCGAAGTAAAATTCACGGACGATAATTTTACCTCGCAGCTGAGTATCTTTACGGAGCTTTTACCGTATGAAAGAGTCGATGTGACGGTGACGGGCCCTCCCGAGGAAGGGCAGACCCGACCGAACGTACAATCGGTGCCGCCTTCCGCCGCAGAGCGATACAGCCGAACCGAATTTGTCATGAACCGTCCCGGGATATATACCGTATTGATCGAGATAAAGGACGGGGCGGGAAACGTGACCTCCAGCCGTACGATTTACAAGGCGTTTTCCTATTCGAAAGAATATAACGCTTTCCCCGACGGCGAAGCCGATCGCCTTTTCCTCGAAAGGCTGGCCGCGGACGGGGACGGAAAGGTGATTACCGACGCCGCCCGGGCGTACGACGGATTGAAGAGAGCCCTCGACAGGGAGACCGATCCCGCAACGGCTTTGGCCGTGGCCGCCGTCGTTCTCTTCCTGCTCGATATAGCGGTGCGCAAGTTTAAGTTTAAGTGGCTGCACGAGATCGTGCGCGAGCGTAAAAACGGAAAGTATTCCGGCAAATCCATTTCAGGAGTATGACCTATGAAAAAATTGCGATTATATTTGCTCCTCGGCGCGATTCTTTGCTGTATTCTCGTTTTTGCGGGCTGCGGACCCAAGACGCTTGACCGACCTACGGGAGTCAGAGTCGATACGGAAAAAATGGAGCTTGCCTGGGACGAGGTGGAAAACGCCCGAGTGTATTCGGTGGAAATCAACGGGGAAGCCGATGCGACGCACAATAATCCCTATTCTATTTCCAAATTAAAGGCGGGGGAATACGAGTTTCGCGTCAAAGCGCTGGGAGACGGGGACGCTTACGCGGATTCCGACTGGTCGGAGCCCGTTACCTTTGTCAAAGAAGCCGAAACGGGGCTCGTATATACCCTTATCGCGGACGGCGCCGCCTATGAAGTCACCGGCGCGGGCACGGCGAAGGGAAACGTCGAGATCGGGGACACCTATCGCGGAAAACCTGTCGTTTCGATTGCCGATTCTGCCCTTTCGGGAAGTCAGCTGACAGGGGTCGTGATCGGGAACAACGTGACGAAAATCGGGCGCAGAGCTTTCTATAATTGCAGCGCGATGACGAGCGTCGTCATTCCCGAAAGCGTTACGTCCATAGGCGCGTATGCTTTTCAAAGCTGTCGGGCTTTGGAAACCGTAGCCGTGCCTTCGGGCGTGACGACCCTTTCCGAATATACCTTCGCTTATTGCAAGGGCTTGAAGAGCGTCGCTTTGTCCGAAGGGATATCCTCGGTCGGGGCGTATGCCTTTCACGGCTGCGAAAGGCTTGAAAGTATCCTCCTGCCCGACAGCCTGAACCGTCTCGGGGAAAAAGCCTTTTCCGAATGTAAGTCGGTAAAGAGCCTTTCGACGGGGGCAGGGTTGAGAGAAATCCCCGAATACGCCTTTTACGAGTGCGCTTCGCTCACGAAAGTCGATTTCGGAGAAAATACTTTTTCGATCGGGGCATATGCTTTTTCGGATTGCACGGCGCTTGCCGAAATCGATATCCCCGACGGCGTTTCTGCCGTAGGAGATTGCGCCTTTTATAATTGCGCGGCGTTGGGAACGGTGAAAATCGGTTCGGCGGTACGCGACGTCGGCGCCCTTGCTTTCGGCGGAACAAAACTCTGGAGCGACGCGGAAGAGCTTGTATTTGCGGACAAATGGCTGGTGGGCTGCAAAAATCTGAAAATCGCTTCTTTTTCTGTTCCCGAGGGGACGGAGGGGATCGGAGATTACGCCTTTTATCAATGCGGTTCGTTTACCGCCGTCGCTTTGCCGGACAGCGTTTTGGCCGTGGGGGATTATGCCTTTTGCCAAAGCGTCTCTTTAATGAGCGCCGATCTCGGTGAAAATGTGGAAAAAATCGGGGAATACGCCTTTTACGGCTGCTCGATTCTCAGTACGGTTTCCTACGGCGGCAATCTACGTACCATAGGCAGTTACGCCTTTGAAGGCTGCGAAAGGCTTTCGAGCGTGTCCTTGCCCGACACGGTGGAAAGTATCGGGACGTATTCTTTTCACAACACGGCGATGTGGAAAAACTCCGGCGGCGTGGTGTATGCGGATAATTGGGTGGTCGGTTGCACGAGCGTATTGATCGGCAGCGTGGCTTTGAGGGCGGGAACGGTCGGAATAGGAAATTATGCCTTTTACGGCTGTATCGGTCTTACGGATATCTATATCCCCGAAAGTGTCCAAACCATCGGAAAGGGCGCCTTTTTCGGTTGCGGTCTGCCTTCCGTCACTCTCCCCGCGGGACTGAAAAAAATCGGGGATTACGCGTTTTATCAGTGCGCCGTGCTGGAGAGGGTCTCCTTGCCGCTCGGGCTGGAAAAAATCGGGCGTTCGGCTTTCTATTCCTGTACGAAGCTGTCGAAAATCGATTTTCCTTCCACCTTGACCGAAATAGACGCATATGCCTTTTACGGCTGCAGCTCTTTGACGAAAGTCGTCCTTCCTCAAAGCGTCAAACGCTTAGGGGAAAACGCATTCGGCCGGTGCAGCGGATTGACGAGCGTCTCTGTCGGCAACGGCGCCGTAGCTTTGGGAGCCCGCGCTTTTTACGAATGTGCGCTTTTGTCCGAGGTTTCTCTCGGCAGCAGTCTCGTTTCCGTCGGGGAATCGGCTTTTTACGGCTGTACGAGCCTGACGCGGATCATTCTCCCGAATGGTCTGGTTGCTCTCGGCGATTCTGCCTTTTACGGCTGTACGGCGCTGGAAAGCGTAACCTTCGGCGACGGATTGAAAACGATCGGCGGAAGCGCCTTTTACGGCTGTACTTCTTTAACCGCGGCGGCGCTTCCCGCCGGGGTGGAAAGTATAGGAAATTATGCGTTCCGAAAATGCACCGCTTTGACGGGAATTTTCCTCGGAGACGGGTTGAGGAGCGTAGGGAGTTATGCGTTTCAGGATTGTGAAAACCTTACGATTTACAGCGAGGGAGCGGGGAGCGGAATCGGCTGGGACGGGCTTTGGAACTCGTTTAACAGACCTGTGGTTTGGGGCTGCAAGATGTCCGGAGACGGCAGATATCTCGTTTCCCTGACAAAGGGAAAAATTGCAAACGCCGGCGCGGCGGGAGGAATTGCGGCGCCTGTCCGCGAAGGATACGTATTTGACGGCTGGGCGCTTTCTCCGGACGGAGAGATAGCGTATTCGGCCGAACAGCTTCCCTCCGTCCCCGAAGGAACCGTTTTATATGCGGTATATTCGGCGGAGACAGATGCGGAAGCTTGAGAAAACATAAATAAAACGAATACAGCGGGGTTGGGAACCCCGCTGTATATTTGTACTAAAATTTATTAAGAAAAGGCCGGTATTTAATGAAAACTTAAATTTTGCTCTCTTTTAAGTACGCCTCCCGAATAGCCGTTTCTGAAAGGCGAAACTTGAAAAATACTCGCTATAAAGGCATGTAAAACGAAAGTTTAGTTGAAAACGTCTGAAAATAGCTTAAAGGAAGTTTGTTTTTATTTCTAATTGTGACAAAATAAGGAAAAAATTGTGAAAATTAAGTGAAAATAATTGACAAGTCTAAAAGTTGGTGTTACCATATAATTGTAAAATAAAAATTGTATCATAAGAAGAATAAAAAGAAACTCATTTTTGAAACATATCTCTATCCGAAAAACCCGATCGAAAAAATAGTAGATTCGGGTTAAAAATAAAAGGCCGTTAACGATAACGATCAGTGAAAATCGAAGGCCAAAGGGGGAATGGATGCGGAAAAACGGATATTGCAGCATAAGCTATCTGAAAGAGGTGAAGCATGAAAAAGTCGAGAGTGACCATACGGGACGTCGCGCTGGTAGCGCGTGTAACTCCGCAGACGGTTTCCCGGGCAATTCGCAATGCGCCGGAGGTATCGGCGGAAACCCGCGAAAAGGTATTGAAGGTCGCGGCCGAGCTTAATTACGTCAAAAATAATTCCGCAAGCTCTCTGCGGTGCGGAAACAGCAAATTGATCGTCATCGTCTATGACCATCTCGTAAATATTTACTTTTCCATCATGATCGATTATTTGCAGACCTGTTTCAGAGAGCAGAATTATTCGATTTTGATGCTGTCGGTGACGAAGCATCAGCTCGACCGTTCGGATTATGAATTTGCAATCTCCCATAATGTCGCGGGAATTGTAAGTTTTTTGGAGCCGGACAAGGAAGTGACGGAAATGCTGGATAACTTTGCTATTCCCGTGCTTCTTTTCGGCAGACGGACGGACATCAAATCGGTGGATTATATCTGCATGGACGACGAGGAGGGCGGCAGGCTGGCAGCGCGCCGCTTTGTCGAAAAGGGTTGTACCAGCTCGGTATATGTTAGCGTCGGCACAGCCTCCTGCGCGTACGATCGGTTTATGGGGTTCAAAAAAGAATTGGAAAGTGCGGGTGCAAAAACGCCTCGTATCCTGGATTCCATGGATTGCTTTGAAGAAAATTTTTCAGCGCTGTTTGAAAATTCCGAAACGGTGCCCGACTCGTTTTTCTGTTTCAGCGATATGGTTGCGTTCGACGTGATTTATCGCCTGGAAAAAATGGGAATCAAAAATGCGCAGGTCATCGGCTTCGACGATATACAAAAGGAAGTGCGTATCCCCAAACGCCTCATTTCGGTGGGAACGGATAAGCGCGCCATGGCGCAACGGGCAGTCAACGTCCTTGTTTCCCGTATCGAAGAGGGCAGGGGACCCCGCGTATCGGATATGTTCGGCGTATATCTCAACGGGGATATACTTTCGTAAAAAATTAAGATAGTTTGAACAATTGAAAATTCTGTCTTTGTTAGTGTTAACGTTAATATTTTATTCCGTTAACGTTAACGAGACAAAAAAGGCGTACGCCTTTTAGTAATTCAGCTTTCTGAATTACTAAAAAAATCTTATCGGAAAATAATCGCCCGCTTATCCCTTCGAAGGGCGAAGAATAAAAGACGAGGAGGAAAATGTATGAAATGAGGAAAAGTCTTTCGATTGTTTAAAAATCCGTGAACGTATTTTTCTGCCCGTGGACAGCAGGGCAAAATTAACAAAGAAAGAGGGATTAATTTTCCAAATAATTCAAACACTATAACAGGAGGCAAGTATGAAAAAAACTTTCAAGATTGTATGTTCTTCTATGCTCAGTCTGCTTTTGGCGGCGGGCGCGCTTGCAGGCTGCAAGGATTCCGGTTCCAGCAGCAGCGAAGCAAATTTTACCTGGACGGGATTGACCGAAGCCACGGTGGCCGCGGGGGATCCGTTCGATTTGATGGAGGGCGTTAAGGTTACGAACGCCGCCGGAACGGACATCACCTCGTCCGTCACGGTTCTTACGCTGGACGAAAACGAACAGGAACTTACCGAGCTCGGCGTGTATGACGATTACGACGACTTTGACTATCACATCACGGGCGTTTACACGGTCTATTACATGGCTACGGACGGAGGCGAGAAAGAGTTTGAAAGCCGCGAAGTGACGGTTGAAAAACAACACAATGTCTCTAACGGCGATTTCGCCGTAGAAAACAAGGACGGTTTCTTTGACTGGATGCTCGATATGCCGGGCGGAAGCACTACGATGGAAAAGGTGACGGAGGGCACGGCGAAAAAGCCCAAGTTCAATATTACGAATCTCGGCAACGCATGGTGGTCGCTGCAATACATTTCTTCCTGTAATCTGAAAAAGGGCGAAACGTATAAAATCACCGTCAATGCGAAATCCGCCGCGGGAAAATCCGTTGCGTTCGGGTTTGAAAATCCTTCCAACGGCTATGCGATGATGCAGGGGCTTACGGCTTATACCCTCGGCGAATCGTATGCGGATTATGTAAGCTATTATACGGCCAACGCAGACTACACCAACGCGAAAGCGGTGCTGTATTTCGGGTATATGCTGGAGGAGGACACGGCGAAGGCATATGATCTGACGATCAACAGCATTAAGATCGAAAAAGTGGAAAGGTGCAACGAAGTGACGTTTACGGGCGTGGACAACGCTACGTTCTATGCGGAATCTGAAGCGCTGAAAGCTTTTATCGCCAATCCCAAAGCGGGAGTGACGGCAAAGAACGGAGAGACCGACCTCACCGACCGCATCACCGTAAAGGGCGAAGTATCCGAAAAGATTAAAGAGGGCACCAACTTTACGCTCGCTTACGTCGTGGAAAATCAAAACGGTCCCTCGGCGATCGCCTATCGCACGATCAGCGTCCGCCTCCAAAAGGAACACCCTTACAGCCTCATCAACGGCACGTTCGATGAAAACATCGATTTTTGGACGGTTGATATCAACGCCTCCGATCCCGGTCCTACCGGCGCGTCGATGGAATGGGTCGCAGGCGACGACAACGAAGGCGCGATGAAGGTCACCGTTGTGAAGCCGACCGGCGACGTGTGGCGTATTCAGACCTATCAGAACATCAACGTCGAGAAGGGCAAGCACTATGTTGCCACCCTCCGCATGAAGGCAAGCCGTGCAAGAACGGTTATGCTCGAGATCGGCGCGCAGCAGGTTCAGCTGAACCTCACGACCGAATATCAGGATTTCGAGGTCGCCTATATCGCTCCTTCCTCTGCGAGCGTGCGCTTCAACATTCAGCTGGGCGGCGGCGGTTCGGAAAACAACAACAGCGTCATCTATATCGACTCTGTGGCTATGGCGCTCGACGCGGATCAGACCGAGTATAAGGATTGGCAGATGTTTAATCCCGAATACGATCACGGTATGAGAAACTGGGGCTATGAAGGAGCGGTAACGTTTACGCCGGGCAAGGAAGGGGACGACAGCTATGTGGCTGCGGAGATCACCGAAAACACCGACGCGGCGTGGCGTATTCAGCTCCGTCAGGACGGCAAAAGCTTTGAAAACGGTAAAACTTACAAACTGGTTATCAGAGCAAAATCCACAGTGGAACGCGACGTTACTGTCGAAATCAGAAAAGACGGCTACGCGGGAAATAAGAGCAATACTTTCCGTTTTACCACCGAAGTACAGACGTTCGAGTATGAGTTTACTTTCAACGATGACAATGCTACCGGCCTGCGCGTCGGCATGCTGCTCGGCGGAGCTTTCGGCGGTTCTACGGTGACGATCTATCAGTTCGAGATCGTCGAAGTGCCTGCCGAAGCCTAAAGCCTAAAGGTGAGCGATGAAAAAAATTGCAGCAATATTGTTGGCGGCCTCTCTGCTGGCGGCGGGGCTGGGAAGTTGTGCGGACGGCTCGACTTCCCAGAGCACCGGCGGAAGCGGGAATTCGACGCAGACGGAGTATAACAATCCCGTTTATGAGCCCGTATTCGCCGATCCCTGCATCATCGAGCATGAGGGGAAATATTACGCCTATGCGACGGAGGATTACGGCGAATGGAAGCCGAGCGACGATCCTCTCGAATACGTGTCAAACAAGCAAATCGTACCCATTCTCGAATCGGACGATCTCGTGCATTGGTACTTCAAGAACGCCGCGTTCACCGCGCTTAAAAAACCGAGCTGGGGAACGATGGGCGCAAACGTGTGGGCTCCCGACGTCGTGAAAATCGGAAACTCTTTCGTCATGTATTACGCGCTTTCGGTATGGGGCGATCCCGATCCCGGCATCGGCGTGGCGACTGCTCCCGAGCCTTGGGGACCCTGGACGGATCAGGGAAAGCTTTTCAGCTCAAACGAAATCGGCGTGAACAATTCGATCGATCCCGCCGTATTCCAAGCCCGGGACGGACATTATTATATGATATGGGGCAGCTTCCGCGGTTTGTACGGCGTCCGGCTGACGGATGACGGTCTTGCGTTGGAGGGCGGTCTGGAAGCCGCAAAAGCGAACAAGAAGCTCGTCGCGGGACTGGATACGTCAACGCCGTTCAACCTTGCGACTTACGAGGCTCCTTATATCGTGTATAAGGACGGATACTATTATATGTTCGTATCCAGCGGCTCCTGTTGCGAAGGCTTGAATTCGACGTACCACGTGCGAGTGGGGAGATCGACCGAACCCCTCGGCCCTTATTACGACGATCAGGGCAGGGATATGTGCGGCGAAAACCGCGGGGCGGTCGTCCTGCAGGCGAGCGCCGATTTCGTCGGCGTCGGGCATAATGCGGTCATTCAGGACGACGCGGGAAACTGGTATATCGTCTATCACGGATTCGATACCGATAAACCCGGTACGTACGGCAATTCCAACCGCAGATCGCTGTTGATCGACAAGCTGGAATGGGACGGGGACTTTCCGCAGACAAAGGATAAGATTGCCGGAAAAAGCGGTATGCCGCTTCCCGTCATCAAATAATTTCGGACAATTAAAAATATTTCCGCAGGGAAGCTTCTCTGCGGAAGAACGTTTCTCATTAAATCACAGGTAAAGAGGTTATTCTATGAAAAATAAATTTCTTACAGGTTTGTTTTCTGTTTTATTGGCAGGAACTATGACTTTGGGGTTTGCTGCTTGCGGAGGCGGCGGAGGCGACGATGACTCCGCTGCGGGCGGCACGGTTTCTTTGAAGCTGTGGACGCCCATAACGGGCGCCGATCTGACGGTGTTCAACCGCATGATTACAAGATTCAATCAGCAGCACGAAGGAGAGATCCGCGTGGATCACCAATCGGACGTGCGCGACACTCACTATAACAATCTGAAAAACAACATTCCCAACAACGGGCCGGACATGGCGATTATTCACAGCCAGCTCGTCAAAAATTATGCGGAATACGAATATATCGTTCCCATCGACAGCAGCTTCTTTACGAAAGAGACGATCGATCCCGCGGGATATCAGCAGAACGTCATGTCCACCCTCATTGCGGGAGAAAATTCCTATTACGGATTTCCGCTCGACATTCATCCCATCGTCCTGTATTACAACAAGGACCTTGTAGGCGAAAACGAGCTGCCCCACAACTATACCGAGCTGATGACGCTGGCGAAGAAACTGACAAATACCTCGACCCAGGTATGGGGCCTTCCTATTTCCACGCTGTGGCCGACCGAATTCACTTATACCACGGCGCTTTATCAGGCGGGCGGCGAGGAAATCGATACGGCGACCAGCCAGCCGAAATTCAATACGCCGGAAGGTGCGGAAGCCGCGGAAAACCTGCGCGATATTATCTATAAGCACAAGGTATCCCCCGAAAATCTGCAGACGGACGCGGACCTCGGACTCTTTACGTCGGGCAAAGCGGCGTTCCACATCCAGGGATGCTGGCAGCTCCTTTCCCTCAAGGAAGCGCTCGGAGACAGTCTCGGCGTCATGAGTCTGTCCGGGCTGCTTACCGATAAGACGGGCGGAAACAGCCGGCAGGTTATGGCGCGTTCGCACGTGTTTACCGTGGCGAGACAGAAGCGCACCATAAGCCAGCGCAAGAAAGAGGCGATGGTTACCTTTATCAAATGGATGGGGGAAAACTCCGCCGAATGGTCGGGTGCGGGACAGATCCCCGCGTTTAATGCGGCGCGCGAAACCGATGAATTCAAAAACGCGCCTTACGTCAACGATTTCGGCGATCCGACCATATTCCGTACCGCAGCTTCCGCGACGTATTTCGAATCGGGGTATGAAACCGTGTTTCAGTACGTGACGACCATCATGACGAGCGGCACTTCGAATATCGCCGAACAGTTGAAGAAAGCGGAAGAAGAGGCGAAGAAAGCGGTCAACACCGAAATGAACGGTTGATTTCAGGCATATTTAAGAGGTGGTGCACATGAATGAAAAATACACGGATACGTCCGAAAAAACTGTTCTCAGGAAGCTGAGTCTCTTCAAGCGGCAATTTTACGGCTTTCTGTTCGCGGTGCCTTTCCTCGTAATTTTTGCCCTGTTCTTTATTTTTCCGTTTTTCAGCGGGATCGCGCAGAGCTTTGTCAACAGAAAAGGGGAGTTTGTAGGCTTACAGAATTATCGTAATATTCTGTTCAGCCAGGACTTCACCTATCGCGCCGATTTTTTCCGCGGGCTGAAAAACACGCTGACGTTTGTCGTGTTTGCGGTTCCGTTGCTCATCGTCATTCCGCTGTTTATAGCCGTGCTGATAGACATTCAGCCCAAGGGCTACAAGTTCTTCCGGGCGTTGCTTTTCATGCCGACGGTATTCTCTATTTCCTCGGTCATTCTTATGTGGAAGCGCGTCCTCGAAGTGGAAACGGGGTTCATTAACGGGATTTTCAAATTTTTCAATATGAACCAGATAAATTTTTTGGGCTCCCAGCCATGGGCGTGGATTTCCCTGCTGGTGGTCACCATATGGTGGACGATGGGTACAAATATCGTCATTCTCGGCGCGGGACTCAAAAATATCGATAAAGCGGTTTATGAAGCCGCCGCTATCGACGGCGCCTCCTATATCAAAACGGTTTTTTCGATCACCTTGCCTCTGCTGGTGGGGCAGATCATCGTCGTGTTTATTATGACCCTGCTCGCTTCCTTCAACGTTTACGGCCAGCCGGCTCTGCTTACGGTGGGAGGCCCCGAACGAAGTACCCAGGTGCTTTTAATGGTTATTCTCGACAACCTTTTCGACAGACCTTACGTTGCGTCGGCGATGTCGTTGATGCTCGGCGCTATCATGATCGTCATCAGCCTGGCGCAGGCGGCGATCGCGCGCAGAAGGAGGGATTGATATGGCGACGGCGAAACTCAAAACAAAATTTAATATCGGCGAACGCCGCCGCAAGGTTGTGGCGTTTGTTCTGCTCACCGTCATCAGCGTGCTTTGTGCGCTGCCTCTCTTGTGGGCATTCGGCACTTCCTTTAAGAAAAACGCTTTGACCGATATCACGTCGATCATTCCGAAAGAGTTTTCTTTTGATAACTATATTCAGCTTTTTTCAAACAAGGACGCGCCCGTGTTCCGCTGGATGCTCAACAGCGTGTTTATTTCCGGCATACACACCGTGCTCTATCTCATTATCGCGGCTTTGGCGGGGTTCGCTTTCGGCGTGGCGGAATGGAAGGGACGGAACGTGGTGTTCGGGCTGTTGCTCGCGACGGCCTTGATCCCCAACATCATCAACCTTGTGCCGCTCTATAAGCTCATCACGTCCATGGAGCTCAACGGCAATCCTCTCGCGCTTATCCTTCCCGGCTTGGGCGGGGTGCTCTACATGATGCTGATCCGTCAGTATTTTATGTCGGTGCCCAAGGAGCTTGTCGAAGCGGCTCAGCTGGAAGGGGCGGGAATGTTCAGGATTTTCCTGCGCATCGAAGTGCCGCTTTGCAAATCCGCGTTTATGGTTGTCGCGATGATGACTTTCATAGGCAGCTGGAACGACTATCTTTGGCCGTCTATCGCCATGGCGGGTGTCGAGAGCAAATATCTCACGCTTCCGCTCGGTATAGCCAAGCTGCTCGGAGACAACAACATTCAGTACGGCATGACGATGGCGGGCGCCGTAACTTCTATGCTGCCTACGCTGATCGTATATCTGTTCCTGCAGAACAAGGTCATCGAAAGCGTTGCAAACAGCGGCTCTAAATCCTGATATCTATTCGGAGAAACTCGAACTTTATGAATATACGACATATCACCGTGACGGATGTCACAAATATCGGCGACCCGTTTGTTTTACGCGTCGGTAACACCTATTATCTTTATGCTACTTCTTTTAAGGACGGATTCGATTACCGTACCTCTTCCGATCTCGTGCATTGGTCGGCTCCGAAAAAGGCTTATACCGCGGGAGAACGCAGTTTCGGCTACACCGATTTCTGGGCGCCCGAGGTAATCGAACACGAAGGCCGGTATCTCATGCATTATACGGCCCGCCGCAGAAGCGACGATACCCTGCTGATCGGCGTCGCTGCCGCCGATCGGCCGGAGGGGCCTTTCGTCGATGTCACCGACGGACCGATGTTCGATTTCGGTTACGCGGCGATCGACGGACACGTCGTCCGCGACGGGACGGAAAACTATCTCTTCTATTCGAGAGACTGTTCTCAAAATGTCGTCGAGGGCAGGCGCGAAAGCCATATCTATGCCGTCCGTCTCGACGCTTCGCTCACCCGCACTTTGGGAGAGCCCGTGCTCCTTCTTAAGCCCGACTGCCCCTGGGAGCTTGTAACGGGGGATACGAGATGGAACGAGGGTCCGTTTGTCGTAAAGCGCGACGGTATCTATTACCTGATGTATTCCTCGGGATTTTTTGCGTCGCCGACCTATTCGACGGGCTATGCCGTTTCGGATAAGTTGCTCGGCCCGTATAAGAAATCGCCGGACAATCCCTTGCTTTATTCGCAGGGGGAACTCAGTGGCCCCGGGCATAACAGCGTCGTGACTTCTGCGGACGGGACGGATTATTGCGTGTTTCACGTTCATACCGATCCCGCCAATCCCAGTCAGGACAGGCGCATGTGTTTTTGTCCGATCACCTTTGAAAAAGGGTGCATCCGTCAGCTTTGAGCGCCGCATTTTTGATGCGCGGAAGGAGTGTTTATGAAAAAAACTTTTCTTGCACAGGTTCTTTGCGTTTTTTGTACGGCCGTATTCTGTTTGGCGGGATGTTCGGCCGGCGGTAAGCCGTCGTCTTCCGACTCGGAAACTTCTTCTGCGGAACCGGAGCCTGTGTATGTCACAAATCCGCTTACTCAATACGATACGGCCGATCCGCATATTTTGCGTTGGGAGGATTCGCTCTATCTCTATTCGACGGGCGGGAGGGTTTCCCGTTCCGAGGACGGGACGACGTGGCAGGAAATCGGGAAGGTCGGTATTTCTCCGCAATGGGGAACCTCCGGCGCCGGATTTTGGGCCCCCGATATCGTGCGTATCGGCGATAAGTTATTGCTGTATTATTCTCTGTCCACCTGGGGGGATATCAATCCCGGCATAGGCGTCGCTTCTGCCGATCATCCCGAAGGCCCGTGGACGGATCACGGTAAACTGTTCAATTCTAAGGAAATAGGCGTCGCTAACTCTATCGACCCTTGCGTTTTTATCGGACAGGACGAAAAAGTTTATATGATCTGGGGCAGCTTTTACGGCTGCTTCGGCGTCGAACTGACCGAGGACGGGCTTGGCTTAAAAAACGGTCTGGAATATGCGCGGGAGAACAAGGTGCTCGTTTCGGGCGCTGCGGGAGCTGCATGGGACGGATCGATGTTTGAGGGCTCGTACGTGATTTATAAGGACGGTTGGTATTATTATTTCGGGTCCAGCGGTACTTGCTGCGAGGAGTTAAGAAGCACCTATCACGTCCGTGTGGGACGCTCGAAAAATCCGCTCGGGCCGTATGTGGATTCTCGCGGGAGAGCTCTGGCAGGCTCGGGAAACGTGGGAGATCCCATTCTTTCAGGGGCGGGAAACTTCGTGGGGCCCGGACACAATTCCATCCTCATCGACGATCTCGGATATTACTATATGGTCTATCATGTCTGGGTAAACGATAACGGAACGGGCAAGGGAAGATATCTTGCGATGTCACGGCTGGAATGGGATGAGGACGGCTGGTGCAGCGTGAAAGGAAATGCTCCCGGCAAGCGCGTCATCGCTCCTTATATCAAAAAATCAAAGTGAAGGGAGAGCTTTTCAAAATTGATAAAATGAAGCGCCCAGGGCTTTGATGAACGTATTTTGTCGCTTTATATTGCCCGCATATATGCCGTCTCGTTTCTATTACCGTGCAGCAGGCAACTGCAGGCGACAAATCACAGAAAAAAATAAAAAACGGATTGTCGAATAAATTTCAAGCATCCGTTTTTTTATTTTATGTAACAATGTATAGAGCAGTTGGCCTGAAAAGTCGCTTGGCGGCAAAATCTTTTATCAGTCATCGATAATGTTTTCGCGCTTTAACAGATCGATGTCGTAAAACTCGGTCATTTCAATCTCTAAGCCCCGGCAGATATTCAATATCGTCATGTCGATTCTGCCCGGCGTTTTTCCCGCTAAAATCGTATTGAGAGTGGAAGGCGATAAACCGCTTTTCTTTGCCAAAGCATATTGCGTTAACGAACGTTTGCGCATCAGTTCCTTAATCCGTAAAGCCGTAGCTTCACTGAGTTGCAGCATAAATAATTCCTCCTGATAAGTAAGTTTATACTTATATTTTACTATGGCGAAGGAATGTATTATTACGAAACTTTGGGGTTTTTGGAAAATATTTCCATGAATTTGATTAATAAATAAACGTACGATTTTATTGGGGAATCAAAGCCCGCAGCGATAGAAAAAACGAAATTTTTTTCTATCCCTATACGTCGGGGATTGGGCGGTTTGAAAAGAGCTTTTTTATATCTTTGAGGCGCCGGACGCAGCTGAACGAAAGATGAAAATATTGCAAAAGCCGATTAAAAAAGGAGACAAAATGGAATTTTTTGAAGAAAAGGAACGTATTTGCGTAAGAGACGAAAGCGGGACGGTTGTCGCAGAGGTTGTGTTTTCCGACGAAGGGGAAGATTCGGTGTGCATAACGCGCACTTACGTGGAGGAAGGGTTGCGAGGGCAGGGCATCGCCGCAAAGCTGATGGAAGCGGCGGTAAATTCGGCACGTCGGCGGGGGAAAAAGATCATTCCTCAATGTTCCTATGCCGCCGCGTGGCTCGCGAAACATCCGCAAGATATTACGGAAAGGCATAAATAGCCGAAAATTAATAGTGGATTAAGAAAGGCGTGCCAAGAAGCTGATTTCTCGGTACGCCTTTTCTATTTAATGCTTTTTATTGGTTCGTCAATTTTCCCGTCTGCCGTCAAATAGCATGTGCAATATAGGAAAAGAAAATTTTCGGATATGGCCTTAAGTGCGGCTGAACGGAAATTCGGTTTCGGCGGGAACAGCCGTATCATTTCCCGCAAGACGTTTAATTTTTTTCCTCAGGGGTTTACAAACTCTATGGAGTGTGTTATAATAATGTAACGCTGACGGCGGAGGAAGATGGGTTTGTAGGCGTTTTTCGTAAAGCACGGATTTATTTTCGAGTTGTTTCTCCCTTTCGCGCTGTTTGCTTTTCCGCGCAAACGGCGGCCGCGTTTCGCACTGCAAATTCTCGCCTGGATGGGCGCGTTGTCTGCGTATTCCGTCGTGCGGAAATCCCCAGGCTCAATGCCTGGACGGAAATCCTGAGATACGTGGCGGGTATCTATGCTGAAAAGCGATGGTCAACGATAAATATCGGTGATTTATCATCCTCTATTTTTTTCTTGTTCCGATTCAGTGGATTTTTGAAAAGCACTCGAGGACCTTCTACGGTAAATGGATGCCGGAGTCCGTAAGGATGGGCGGCATGTCTCTCGATTCCACGTTCCTTTTGAGGTCTGATGGGCGGAGTCGGTATGGCGGCCGGTATGGCGGCGACATGGCCGATTGCGGCGAAACCGGACAAAAAACGAGCTTGTCGGCCGTTTGGTCCGCTTTATCCACGTACATACACGAGGCGAGAAGGGCGGACTTGAGGTCCCGGTGCGAAAGAAAAAAATTTCGAGGAAGAGGAAGAAAGACATCAGGCGAAGCGGAAAAAGAAAAATAAAAAATCGCTATGCACGGATAGTCTCGGGCGCTTATAAAAAATACGCCGAAGGGATAAACTATATCAAAAAAGGAGAAAAATTATGCTGTGGTGGCAAGGTATTTTGGTTATATTGGGGGTCATTTTGGCCGCCTGGGTCTTATTGAAGCTGTTTAAGGTGAGCTTTAAGATCATCTGGAAATTATTGGTCAACGCCCTCATCGGCGGATTGGTGTTGTTTGTCCTCAATTTCATCCCCGGCGTGAACATGCCGATCAATTGGCTGACCACGATTTTGACGGGTCTGTTCGGCGTGCCGGCGGTTTTGGTGATCTTTATCGTCAGTTTGTTCTAAAAGTTTTTTATGCGAGGGAGTCGGCGTTTCCGCGGGCGGCGCTTTCTTTATTTATGTAAAAAATAAAATTTTCGGCGTTTGTCTTGACAAGTAAAGATAAGTATGCTATAATTCGGGCAAAATATGATATTGAGTTCGTATTTTTGTTTAAGGTAAGGTCGGAAAAAATTCAAATCGATTTAGACGGGGATTGCTTGCGTGGCATGATCATGGTATCTTTCGATTTTTGCGAGGAAAACATTTCCGCAATCCGCGAAAGCGGCTGTCCCTTGGCGCTGATCGATACGGCGGCGGAGGACAGCTTCAACGGCGCTTTGGCGAGATGTCTTGCCGACGGAATGGATCTCGAGGAAGCCGTGCGTTTTGCCAACGCGGTGGGCGCGCTGACGGTGACCAAACAGGGAGCCATTCCCTCCTTTCCCATCCTTCGGGAAACGCAGAAATTTTTGAAAACGCAGCTCTAATTTTTCGGCATATAAAAAATACGGTAAGCCTTGCACGGGCTACCGTATTTTTTGTATAACGTAAATACAGGGCAGAGAGCATGGAAAAAGTTTAATCGTTCCGCCCTGTTTTTCAGACAAACCCGAGGATTTCGTCCCGCTTTTCGCAGCGGCGTTTATCGAAGAATACCGAACGCCTCGCCGATTTTTCCTCCCGCCAGCACATAGGCTTTCATGTTGCGCTGAAGCGTGGTGTTTTCCGGAAACCGTTCGGGCGGAAGGTCTATGGTCTTAAATACCCATTGTTTATAGCCGTCCTCGTCCTCGTTTACGTACAAAACGTCAAAACGACGCTGAAAGCCGAGGATTTTCGACGTTTCGGGCAGAAGCTTTTCGAGCGCGGGGGATAAAAGCCAGGAATAACAGAAGGTTTTCCCCTCCGCATACTCGGGAAAATGCGCCCGAAAGAATTTTTTCGCAAGCTCGAAAGACGCGCTTAACTTTTCGTCCGAGAGATCGGCATCAGAGGGAATATGAACGGAGATCGCCTTTTCCCCGTCTTGAACGACCTTCTCGTATTCCAAAACTCCGAGACGGAAAAGGCTGAGAGAAAGCTGTCGGCCTACCCAAAAATCCCTGTCGAAGCCATACCTGCCATAGGCTTCCCTATGTTCGCGCACGAAGCGGCTGAAGCATTTCATCGTATCGAGAAAGACGTCGCCGCCAATTCCCGCACTTTCGTACAGTCTGCGGCTTTTTAACGCGGCCGTGAGCATGAGCTTCAGCTTTTTGAAGCCGTTTTCGTCGTCGCGGAATACCTCTTTGAGTTTTGCCGCGGCCACGGTAAAGGTTTGGCGGCCGCATAAGCCGTCGATAAGTTTTTCCGTCGCCTCTTGGGAAATGCTCGTTTCCGTTCGGTTCAGCGCTTCCGCGGCTTCGTCGGGCATGCCGATTTCCTCGTATAATGCCTTTAAGTCGTCCATCGTTTTTTCTCCTGTTTATCCTTGTTTGAGGTGTTTTTTAGGCGAAAAGCCCAGATTTTTTTTGAAAGTGGAAATAAAGTACGTATCGCTGCCGAAGCCTGTTTTCAGCGCCACCGTCGATACGGGCAGTCCTTCTCTCAAGAGGGGAATGGCGTTGCTCAGGCGGCAGGAGTCGATATAATTACTGACCCCGAACCCCATTTTCGCCTTGAACATGCGGCGGATATCTTTGAGGAGAAGTAAAAGCTGGATAAGGTACAGCCGCTGCTTCAAAAATTGATGGGAAACGCCGTGTTCGCAGTCGATCATCTTTTGCAGAATGGAGAGAAATTCCTGCCTGCTTTCGGGCAGCAGGGACAGTTTGTGGCTACGGTTTTGCTGACTCGTGTCGAAACAGCCGAGCAGTTCGTGCAGTTCGGGGTCGGATTTGGGAAACAACTGAGGCGAAAACATGAAGACGTAACGCTCGTAGTTGTCGGGGTCGAAAGTGTTGATTTTATGTGCGTCCGTATTGTTGAACAGAAACACGTCGTAACGGTTGACGTCGTAAATCCGATGCCCGATAAAAAATTTATTGTTATTGCTTAAGCTTACATAGATTTCATAGTTGTTGTGGACATGCATTAAAAAGCGTTCGCCGCTGTTATTTATCTTGTACAGGGCCTCGATCCGCGAAATTGAAGACATTTTCTCGATATTCGTCATCATTCGTCATCGCTTTACCGCCCGACCGAAGATTTTTTATAGTATAGCGCACAAAAAAAGAGATGTCAATAGCTCTAAGTTTTTTCACAATATTTTATAAAGAATACGTAAGATTGTGCGATATACTTTCATCGATAAAACGGTCGGGCGGGTATCTGCATCCGTCTGCGGAGGCTGATCACTCTTTTGAAAGAATTTGTAAGGGACGGACTGACTTGTAAGGTATTTTTCGGCAGGGACTGCATGGGAAAATACGTGGCGAAAGCAATTGCGGACACCATGAGGGAATTACTGAAAATGCAGCTTGAGTTCAATATGCTGTTCGAGGCGTCGTCGAAACACTGTGCGTTTCATATGAAAGATTGCTGAAAAATACCCGATCGACATCGCCTGTTTAGAATTACGACGCGGATTTCGTCGTATTTGACGGGAACGTTACGGTGAAGCGCGTCTTTTCGCGCGGTCAGGAATGCATCGTACAATAAACTGACTCAGACAATACAAAAAGGCCGTCCTCCTTGCGGGGGCGACCTTTTTGCAAAAATAAGAACCTTTTTATGGATGATCGGATAGAAAGAAAAATTATGCGGTTTTCTGTAAAAAACGACGGAATTATGCATAATTTTTATACTTTTATTATACAATAACTAACGGTTAGAAGTCAAGCATTTTCTAACCATTGGTTATATAATTTTTGTATGATAGAAGATATCAAGGCCCGTTTGAGGGAAGAAATTAAAAGGAGCGGTATGACGACGGTAGAATTGGCGCGGCGGGTCGGGGTGTCGTCCGAGATGATCACACAGTACTGTACGACGAAAAAGCTTCCGCGTCTGGATACGTTTGCGCGGTTGTGCCAAGTGCTGGATGTGTCCGCGGATTATATTTTGGGAATAGATAAATAAGCTTCCCTATTGACAATAAAGAGCGTACATGATATAATGACGGCAGAGAAGGAGGATGTTATGAAAAAGAAGAAATGGTTTTTCCTCATTATTCTAACCGCGTTGTTCTTTGTGCTGGGGGCCTGCGGAAGCTCTGCGGATTTTGGCGGCGGCACAGCGGGGGACGGAACGCAGAATACTATCGTTGCCGACCAAACGAACAGAAAGATCGTTTACTATGTCCGCATGAGCCTGAAAACGAAAAAGATCGGCGCCGCAAAAGAGGAGCTGATCGAACAGGGAAACGGATTCGGGGGATATATCTTCGAACAGAACGAAGTGTTCGACGACGGCAATTATTCGGAGGTTTATCTGGTCTTTAAGATCCCCACGGCGAAGCTCGACGAATTTGTGAGCGCGATCGGCGAAAAGGGGAAGGTATCCTCCAAAAATATTACGGCAAAGGATATCACCACCGAATACGTGGACGCCCAGGCGACAAAAAGCGCTCTGCTTTCCAGAAAAGAAGCTTTGGAGGCTTTGCTCGGTGACGCGACGCTGGCCGCGGCAGACAAAATAACCGTCATTCGCGAAATCGCGGACGTCGATACGCAGCTTCAGGCGATCGAGCTTCAGCTCAAAAACTACGATTCCCTTGTGGACTATTCCACCGTATCCCTTCGGATCAGCGAAGAAAGCAGCGTATGGGAGGTGATCGGCATCGTCTTTTTCGTTCTCGTCATCGTCGGAATGTTTGTCGCGGTGGTGGTGCTCGGGGTGAAGCTTTCCAATGAGAGGCGCAGGAAAAGGAGTGACGGAACGGCAAAGTAAATGGTTGAAGAAATATCCCGATCAAAAGATATAATTTACGGTTGGTATTTTTTCTAAAATAGAGCTGCGGCGTGCGGCGCGTATAAAGCGATATAAAAAACGGAAACCGCGGCGCGGCCAAATCGATGTAAAAGTAAAGCTCAAGCGCAGCAAGCTTAAAGCGATATAGTCCGTGCGGAAATTTCCGCACGGATATTTGTTTTTATAGGCTTTCGGGACGGATACACTCGCCTGTGGAACAGCTTTGGAAAATGACGAAAAAGCCTTCCCTATCCGTAAAAACGGAGGAGGGGACGAACGTGCAAATTTCCTTAATTTCCTCGGGCGGGCGGTCGCGGTCGTCCGCGGGCAGGGCGTAGCAGATATATTTTGCTTTTAAATCGTCGTAAATCACCCCTACGAGGTATTTCGGCGCGCCTTCCTCTCCCTGTACCCGCACCCATTCCGAATAGGCGAAAATCCCTTTTAAGCTGTCGTCGGCGGGATATTTTGCAAACAGGGCGTCTATTTCGCCCTTGACTGCGAGATAGTATCCGTCGGGGTCTGTTTCAAACGGATGGCGTATATCTTCAGCATCTCCATCCTTTGAAGCGTTCGCCCGCTCTTTCTTTGCTTGCTGCGGATTTCCGCCCTCAGCGTGTGCATATGTACCAGATTTTTCATTCTCGAAGCGTTCATTGTCTTCCTCCTTGCGATAGTAGTTTTCGGTAGCCACCGTTTCGTCGTCGTATTTCCCCTTCGCCGTCGGCGCGGCGGGCGGTTCGGGCGGTGCAATCGTTCCGTTTTCGGGTTCGGTTTCCTGCGGCTGATCGGGCGTTTCCTGCGCGGGGCGCGGGGGAAAAGGGCGTTCCTTTTTGTCCTCCGCCTCATATCCGTAGAGCGGCGCGGGCGGTACGTCGTAGCTTATCGGCGCGCTCGTCTCAGCCCTGTCCCCGTCATTTGCAAACGGGTTAAAGGGGGCGCGCTCGTTGGCGGCAGAAAACGCCGTTTCCTTTCCGCCCGCGGGAGCGGAATTTTTGACGAGATTGCGCCAGTCATAGACGTTTTCGCCGTTGACGCCGTAGGCGATGGGGACGATTCCGTTTTTTACAAAACAGATTACCCCGCAGAATCCATCCTCCGCGTTCAGATCGGAAACGATATTGAACAAGCTTTTTCCGCGCAGGGGAAGCATTTCCGTCCGCCCTTTTCTGTCCGCGAGGAGACAGTAGTATTCCCCCGACGAAAGGGGCGCGAAGTTGATGACGGAAACTTCCACCGAAAGGTTTTTTCCGTATTGTTCGATTTTGATCAGTCCCGAAAGAGTTTTTCCGTCGCCCGAAAACCCCTGCTTGACCTGCCTCAGAATACACATTTTTTTGACGAAATTCATATGTCCGCTCCGAAAAACGAGATTTCTCTTTAATTGTATATGCCGGGCAGGCGTAAATTTTGCTCTTTTTTGGCGAATTTACGGCGATTTTGCGAAATAAATTTTTTCACGTCCTTTTCACGGCTGCCGCGTAGGGGATGAAGATATATAAAATTTATCGGGAGGAAGTCGTTTCCCGTTCCTTCCCGATAAAATTCTTCGGCGTTTATTTTTATGCGGGACGGAATGTTTGACAGTGCGGAAAAAATAAAGTATAATAAAAACGCCGCCGTGAAAAACGCGGCGGCGGAAAGGCGGAAAAAAGGAGACAAAACGTATGGCGCAGGAGAGCATGGAAATCGCCCTCATCAAATACAACAGAAAAACCTGGTGCAAGAGCGCGCTTTTGGGATTTTTTATCGGCTTGGCGGTGATTGTGCCGGGGATCAGCGGTTCGACCGTGGCGATCATCTTTAAGCTTTACGATCAGTTTCTCTACGCGGTGGGGAATCTTTTCAAGCAGTTCAAAAAATGCTTTATCTTTCTGTTGCCCATCGGGGCGGGGATCGTTCTGGGGCTGCTTCTCGGCTTCTTCACGGTGCAAAAATTGCTCGAGCTGCTGCCCTTTGCCGTCGTCGGACTGTTTGCGGGATTGATGAGCGGGGCTTTCCCCGCCGTCAAGGACGAGCTTAAGGGAGCGAAAATGAACGGCAAACGCGTTGCGCTGTTGATTTTGGGCGTGCTCATTCCCATCGCGCTGGGCATAGGTTCGGTCGCGCTCAACGCGAACGCCGCCGAAGCGGGAAAAAACGTATTTGAAACGGTGAAGTTGTGGCAGGTTCTCGTCTGTCTGCCCGTGGGGTATATCGTGGGCGTCACGCAGGTTGTGCCCGGGCTCAGCGCCACCGCCGTACTGATGGCGCTCGGCTGGTTCAAATCCCTGCTGGACAGCGTCAGTTTAAGCTTCTGGCGCTCGAATCCCATGATTTTTGCCGTATATGCCGCATTAGTCGTCGGCTTCCTGCTGGGACTGTTCACCTTTTCGAGGTTTCTCACCTACATGTTCGGAAAAGCCCGCCACACTGCATATTCCATGATCGTGGGTCTGTCTCTGGGCTCGATCGTGTCGATGTTTTATAATCCCGATATCTTCGAGACATACGCCCGCTGGGCGACGGAGGGCGTCAGGGTTTTGGACATCGCGCTGGGGATAGCGTTATTTGCGATCGGAGCGATAGGCTCGTACCTGCTGGTGCGTTATCAGCGCAGGAAAGACGCGGAAGCCGCGGCGAAAACGGAGACGGAAACCGCGCGGGACGAAAAATGAGATTTTTGGAAAGGGGCTTAGACGCTTATCGCAAACTGAGGTCGAAACGCGGATATACCTGCGACGACTGCGGGCGGGAGATTTTTTCCTATCCGACGGAGCGGCTCTGCGAAGGCTGTCTCTCCCTTTTGGAAAAAAACGATAAAAGCGTCTGTCCGAAGTGCGGCAGAAAAACGTTGGCTGAGGGCGTTTGTCTCGATTGTAAACGCCGCGTTCCGCCGTTTGCGCGGGGCATGTCCGCGTTCGTTTACGGCGGCGAGGCCGCGCGGCTGATTAACCGCCTGAAAAACGGCGAGCGTTTTCTTTCCCGGTTTTTCGGCGAACGCATGGCGGAGGTGTGGAAAAATTCGGGGCTTTGCGCCGACGCGATCGTACCCGTGCCGCTTACGGCCGAAAAGGAAAGGGAACGGGGATACAACCAGTCCGCCGAGCTTGCGAAGGTTCTGTCGGAGGAAACGGGTATAAAATACCGAAATATTCTCGTCAAACGGCGAGAGACGTCCCCGCAGAAGGAATTATCCTTCCGCGAACGGGCGGAAAACGTGAAGGGGGCATACCGCGCGGCGGAAAAAAACGCGTGCAGAGGACTTAAGCTCCTTTTGGCGGACGACGTGACGACGACGGGCGCTACGGGCTACGAATGTGCGGCCGCGCTTTTGGCGGCGGGCGCGCAAGAGGTGTTTTTTCTCACGGCGACGTCGTTGCCCGAAAAGAAATAGAAAGAGGTAAAAAATGGACATCAAGGAAAAAATGCTGGGCGGCGAGCTGTATCTGCCATGGGACGAAGAACTGATGAAAGAACAAACCGCGTGTCTCGACAGGCTTTACGATTTCAATGCCACCCGTCCCACGGAGGGCGAAAAGCGGGAAAAAATGCTGAGGGAAATGTTTGCCGAGATTGGCGAAGGGTGCTATTTAGAGCCGCCTTTCCACGCGAATTGGGGCGGCCGTCACGTTCATTTCGGGAAATTCGTGTACGGAAATTTCAATCTGACGCTCGTTGACGACGCGGACATTTACGTGGGCGACTATACCATGTTCGGCCCCAACGTGACGGTGGCCTCGGCGGGACATCCCATTTTGCCGGATTTGCGCGAAAAGCTCTATCAGTATAACGCGCCCGTACATATCGGCAAAAATTGCTGGATCGGCGCGGGCTCGCTGATTTTGCCGGGGGTGACGATCGGGGACAATACCGTCATCGGCGCGGGAAGCGTGGTGACGAAAAATATTCCCGCGGACGTGGTCGCCGTGGGCAATCCGTGCCGCGTGCTTCGCAGCATAGGCGAAAAAGACAGGGAATATTATTTCAAGGACAAGAGGATCGACTGGTCGGAAATAGAAAAATGAATATCGCCAAACGATAAAAAGAGGCACGGCGCGAAGCCGTGTCTCTTTTTCGTAAATCAGGAAGGTTTGAAGATGAAAGCTTGGGTTTATTCGACGGCAATTCTCTTGAGGGGTTTTTCTTCTTCCCTGTATTTGGGGACGACCACCGTCAAAATACCGTTGTCGTATTTTGCTTTGATATTTTCTTCGCGGATTCCGTCTCCCACGTAGAAGGTTCTCGACATTCTGCCGTAGGTTCTCTCGCGGAACACGTAATTGGATTTTTCGTCCTTTTCCGTCTCTTCGTGATTGCGCACCGCCTCCACGGTCAAATAGCCGTCCTCGAGCGCGATGTTGATGTTTTGCTTGTCGATGCCGGGAAGCTCGATGCTGAGGGTGTACTCCTTATCGTCGGATTTTACGTCCGTCTTCATGATGCTACTGCCCGCGTCGAACCAGCCGCTGAAGGGTTTGAGTAAAGAATTCAAAGAATCGGAAGTTAAATATTTCATAATAAACATCTCCTTTTCAAGTATATTTTAATGGATTCCGAGGGAGGCGCTCCCATTTTTTCAGCCCCTTTTCCGAGGCTGTCCCTTTGGATTTCGTATCTCCTTCGAACACTTTATATATAAGCCGTTTTTTTTCTTCTTAAACACTATTCGTAAAATTTTTTTTGTTTTACGAATAGTTTTCGAAAAAAACCGTCCCGGATTTTCGGTAAAAAAATTTTTTGAAAAAGTTTTATTTTTTTCCAACCGTTTTGCTTTGGTGCGTGTCTTTATAGGTGTAAGGAGCTTAAAACTCCCGCTTATCGATAAGGCGCAGTCTTAAAAAATAATAAAAGGAAGGAATGTATCATGAAAAAAATTTTGGGAAAATTGGCGGCGGGCGGCGTCGCGCTTGGGTTGTGTCTTTCTGTTGCCGCATGTAATGTCGGCGGAATTTCGGACAGCAGCTCTACTTCGGGCGGTACGGCTCAAGCCGCCGCAAATACCTATCTAGTTCTCGACATCAATCCCACCGTGGAGCTTTTGGTAAGCGAGGGCAAAGTAGTGGGCGTCAAGGCCGGAAACGACGACGCGGGCGTATTGCTTAGCGGCGAAGACCTGAAGGGGCTGACGGTGGAGCAGGCGAGCGAAAAGATCGTTGCGCTTGCCGAGAAAATGGGATATCTCAACGACGGAAACAAAAAGGTAAAGATTACGGTGGTATCCGACGACGCGGGAAAGGCGCAGGAAATGGAAAACGCGGCGAAAGCGGGCGCGGAAAAGGGCAGCGAAAAGGCGGAGGTTAACAGCGCTCCCCGTTCGCGCGACGAACGCACGGTGAAAAAGCTTCAGGCGGAAAATCCCGAGTTATATAAAGACCTGACGCCCGCAAAGGTACGGCTGATCGAGGCGATCATGCAATACGACGGGACGATGACCTACGAAAAAGGCGCCGCGATGAAGGTGAGCGAACTTGCCGAGCTTCTCGAAGACCTTGCGGACGAATACGAGGATCTCGTATCCGACGAGCTTGAGGATAAGTTTGAAAATCGCTACGATGAGGCGAAAGCGGAGACGGAGCGCAAAATCGCAGCTGTTTACGGCGAGGAATATCTCGCGGCCTGGGACAAATATACGGCTTTGGAGACGGCGTTCGAGCTTCTCGAGGACAAAGCGGAAAACGTTTCCCTTTCCGACGAGGATATTCAGGCGATCCTGGCGCTTCTCGGGATCGAGGATAAAGCGCTGATTTCCGAAAACGGCGCGGTTACGCCCGACAGCGTTGACGACTATCTCGACAAACATTTCGACGACGACGAAAACGAGGAGAAAGAGGAGGCGATCGAGGATATCCTCGACAAATACGACGAGGACGAATACGCGCTTACCGAAGCCGATCTCGCGGCGCTTTCCGAAGCCTGGGGAGAAACGCTCTCCTTTGCGACGCTGGAAGAAGCTGAAGAATTTATCGACGATAAAGAAGACGAGCTTGACGAAATGAAGGATGCGATCGAACTGACGAAGGAACAGAAAGCGGAAATCAAGGCTTTGAAAGAGGAGCTTAAAAATCTGAAAAAGCAGATCCGAGAGGAAATGAAGTCGGAGATCGACGCCGCGAAAGAGGAGCTCCGCCGCCAAAAGGAAGAGCGTCTCGCGTAAAAGGACGGTTGACTTGCCGCCGCGGGTATGATATAATAAAGCCGTCTCTGTCGTTTCCATAAGGAGGAAAAGGGACGGATTCGAGAAAAAACGCCGCGGTGCGCGGCGGAAAAGGATGCGGCGATGAGCTTTGATCAACTTGCCCCGAAAATTGCAAAACGCGACGAAAAGGCGTTTGAAGAACTATACGAAAAGCTGCGGCGGCTCGTCTATTCCGTTTGCCTCGGCGTCGTTAAAAATCGGGGCGCGGCAGAGGAGCTGACGCAGGATACCTTCGTGACGGTATGGGCGCGGGCGGCGGAATTTCGGGGCAAGGGATTTAAGACCTGGATTCTGACAATTGCAAGAAACAAGGCGATCAACTCTCTGAGAAAGCAAAAACGCGAATTTTCCGCCGATTTTACCGAAAACGAAACGCTGGGCGGGGCTTATACGATCGATGCGGCGGCGGATACGGGCCTTGTCTTATCCGCCGCCTTGGCCCGCTTAAAAGACGGGGACAGGGAAATTGTTCTGCTGAAAAATTCGGGGATGAAGACCAAGGAAATTGCCGACTTCCTCGGCCTGCCGCGGGGCACGGTGTCCTGGAGGTATGCGGAGGCGTTGAAGAGCCTGAAAAAATATCTGGAGGAGGAGACGGAATGAAAAAATCGGATATCGAAAGACAACTGAAAAAAGATCTCGACGACTCTGCGCCCTCCGATTTTGACGCGCTTCGCAAAAAATGCGCGATTTCCGACTTCGAGGACGCGAAGGAGCCCGTTCCCGAATTCGCGCTCGCTACCGCCGACGGCGGCAGTACGGGCGGCGGGAGAAAAACGGTACGCGCTGTGGCGTGGCTGACGGCGGCGGTATTGTTCCTCTCGTGCGTTTTGATCGCTCTGCTTTGGGGGCTGTCGGGGCGCACGGGGCCTATACTTCCCGTCTCCGACGGATATTTCCTGTTCGATATCAATCCTTCCGTCGAAGTTTCCTACGATAGAAAGGGGCGCGTCAAGTCCGCCAGAGGGCTGAACGAGGACGGGGAGGTGTTGCTCTACGGCACGGAGCTGGCGGGCAAAAATTATGAGGAAGCCGCGGAAATTTTGTTTGATCGCTGCGTGAAGCTGGGGTATTTTTCCGCTTCGCGGGAGAATAACGCGGTGTTGGTGTCGGCCTCTCTGTCCGAGGGCGGCAAGGACGAAAAAATGACCTTGGAGATGAAGAAACTGCTTTCCGAGGAATTTTCCTCCAACAAAATCCGCGGCGTCGTCATCACGGGCGTGGATAATCCCGACTTGGAACGCGAGGCTGCAAAATACGGCATAGACGCGCAGAAGTACGCCTTGATTCAGACGTATCTCGCTCTCGGCGGCAAACTCGCGGAGGAAGAATACAAAAATATCCCCGTCCGCGACCTCTATTCCTTTATCTCGGAAAAACAAGAAGAACTGAAAGAGGAAGAAATCGCGGAGCTGGAGACGCAGACGAGCGAAATGGAAGAGGAGCTCTTCGAGGCGCTTGCCGAGTCGGTCGGCGAGATGATCGAGGAACTGGAGGACTGTATTGAGCGGCTTTACGAAGATTCGGAAAACGAGGATGACGAGAAAAAACAGGAAAAGTACGAAAAGCAGATCGAGGAGCTGGAGTCTTACGCGGACGAAATAGAGGACGCAAAAAATAAAGGGGAATGTCAAAAGCTTGTAAATAAGCTTCTGAAGGCGATTTCGGACATGAAAGCAGGGGAGACGGACGAACTGCTGATCGGGCTTCTCAGCGACGTTTACGCCCGTATTGAAGGCTTGTATCAAACCTTGGAAGATGCGTTGAAGGAATTGAAGTCGCTCACCGCATCCGCAAACGAAAAAAATGCCGCAAGGCTGGATAAATTCGGAAATTCGGGGGGCGGAGACGAGGACTTCGATTACGAAAAGTGGCAGGAAGAAAAGGAGGAGGAGTTTGCCGCCTCCTGGTACGATTTCAAGAAGGCGTGGAACGAGGAACGCGAGCACGATCTCGACGATTAAAAATAAAAAACAACCGTCCCGCATACTTTGCGGGACGGTTGTTCGTCGAAGCGGAAATTTTCCGCCCGTTTAATTACTTAAAATAGTGCGGGGGGGGGGCGATTTTTTGGGATTTTCCCGTAGGATCTACGACTTCGGGATCCGATTCGCCATAGGAATAATGGGAGTAATAATATTTTTTCTTATTGCCTTTCATTTTTTTGGGATTGACATAAAAATCGTTGACGATGATACCGAGAACATTCGCTTTGGCAAATTTCAGAGTATCCAGCGAGGCTTTGAGATCGCTTTGGTAGGTTTTCATGTGGCGGGCCACCAAAAGAGCCCCGTCCGTAAAGGGAATGAGCGCCAGCGCGTCGGAAACCAGCTGAATGGGCGGCGTATCGTAGATGATATAGTCGAATTCCTTTTTCAGCTTTTCCGAAAATTCCCGCATGGCTTCGCTCTCCAGCAGCTCGTAGGGGCGGGGGGAAGCGGTGCCCTGATAAATAATATACAGGTTTTCGTGTTCCTTGGATTGATGAAGGATATCCTCGAATTTTGCCTGACCCGACAAATAATCGCTGAGGCCGGGTTTATGAGGATCGCCGAAATATTTGGAAACACGGCCCTTTCTGATATCGGCGTCGAGCAGCACCACTTTGACTTTCGATATGGCGAACATCAATGCGAGGTTGACCGTGACGGTGGTTTTTCCCTCTTCGGGGAAAGTGGAGGTGAATAAAAGGCTGATGCCTTTTTCCTCTTTTTTGGGGATCGCTACGGAAATAGACGCCTTGAGGTTGCGGAAAGCTTCCCTCACGGCAAAGGGAGTGGTCTTGTCTAAAAGGTAGGTGCTGCGGATGGTGTCACGATGCGCTTCCGCATACTGCTTCTGTTGCTTTTTGCGGCGGAGATTAGCGAAAAAGTTGGAAATAGATTTCATTTTTCCGCCCCCTTTCTTACGTTTTTATTGTTGTCTCTGTCCTCTTGCGCAAGCGTTTCAATGCGGGGGACGACGCCCAATACAGGCAGGTTGAATTTACGGGGAATATCCTCGTAATCGCGGAGCCGCGTATCCGTTCTGTCGGTGACGACTACGGCTACACAGGCGACGATCGCGGCGACAAGCCCGATAATCAGCCCGAATTTAATCATTTCCTTTGTAGTCTGCCCTTCGTTGAGAAGCCCCGAAAGGCGGAAGTTCATCTGCTCGCAGGTGGTCTTTCCGAAAACCGTATTGCTCATTTTTTCCGAAATAAAATCGGGGAGCTTGGCTTTGATTTGCTCAAGCAGGTGCTCGGCAAGTTCGGGATTGTTGAGTACGGACACCTTTACGTTTACAAAGTTGGGACCTACCGTATAGGAATAGTTGACGGATTTGGAGAGCAGATCGAAAAATTTTTCTTCTTCCTTGCTGTTTTTAGTAATGTCTTTTGCTTCAGGCAGATCTTCCATCAAAATGCGGCTGAAGCTTTCGGACGCCAGAAGCCCCTGCACCTGTTTGAGGACGTTTTCGTTATAGGACTGGGTGATACCGCCCTGCCACTCCCCGTCTTCGTCTTTTGTGAGGGAGGACACGAAATATTGCACGTCGGCGCCGTAATAATGGACGTCGTGGTATTTGACGAAGCCGAAAACTCCGCCCAAAATCACGCCCGCAAGCAGCGAAGCGATGATAATCCATATTTTCGACCAAAGAGCCCGAAAAATATCGGACAGACTGATTTCGTCTTCGGTCTGCATTTCTTCTTGCATATTTTTCTCCTTAACGCAATATATTTTTACGAGGCATTCGGTTTGTCCGTTTTTGTCGGCCGTAGGGGAGGTACCTTCTCTCGGGATACGCTTCCGACGGTTTCCGACTTTTTCTGCATGCCGTTACCCGAACATTATAGCATTTTCTCTTTTTGTTGTAAAGTGTTTTTTTGAAAATAATCAGAATATGCACTCCGTTTTTGCATACGGCGGCAAAAACGTGAAAAAAAACGAGAAAAATTCACAGCACTTGCAAAACGAAGCACTTGAGATACTGCGTTTCTTCTTCGTTCAAAAGCGCGGGGTGATCGGGCGCCTGCGTGCGGATTTCCACGGTTCTCACCCGCCGCCCGCTTTCCTTCGCGGCCTCGGCCAGCATTTTTTCAAAGAGGGGGAGGGTCATGTAATGGGAACAGGAACAGGTGATTAAAAATCCGCCCCTTTCCGTCAGTTTCATGCCGAGAAGATTGATGTCCTTATAGCCGCGGTAGGCGTCCTTTACCTCGTTGGCGCTCTTGCAGAACGCGGGCGGATCGAGCACCACCAAAGAAAATTTTTCTCCCGCCGCCTTATAGGCGCGCAGAAGCTCGAACACGTCCCCGCATTGCGTTTTGATATTTGTCAAACCGTTCAGCCGCGCGTTTTTCTCCACGTTTTCGAGGGCGAGCGGGGAAATATCCGCGGCAATCACGCGGTCGGCGGTCAGCGCCGCATTGAGGGCAAAACCGCCGCTGTTGCAAAAGCAGTCGAGCACTGTTCCGCCCTTTGCGTATCGGCGCACGGCGAAACGGTTTTCCTTTTGGTCGAGAAAATAACCCGTCTTTTGCCCGTTTTTTACATCGACGGACATTTTCAGCCCGTTTTCCTCTATGATTACTTCGTCGGGTACCTCGCCGAAAAGCACGCCCTTTTCGAGGGGCAGGCCCTCCTTTGCGCGCACGGCGGCGTCCGAACGCTCGTAGATCCCGCGCGGCGAAAAAATTTTTTCCAAAACGCGGCAGATCGTCTCCTTGCGCCGGTGAATCCCCAAAGAAAGGCATTGTACGACGAGGATATCCGCGTACTTATCCACAATGAGGGCGGGCAGGTCGTCCGCTTCGCCGAACACGACGCGGCAGCAGTTTTCGTACCCGAGCTTTTTTCTGTATTCCCACGCGGCGCGGATGCGTCGTTCGTAGAGCTCTTCGCCGTCCTCCTCGTCGCCGCGGATAAAGATACGCACGAGTATTTTGGAGGCGTGGTTGATATATCCTTTGCCGATAAACCGTCCGTCGGCGGCGCGCACGAGGGCGAGGGAACCGTTTTTGTCCTTGCCCTCGATTTTTGCCGCTTCGTTGGCATATACCCAACCGTGTCCCGAAAGCAGCCGTTTTTCTTCGTTTTTCTTGAGCACAACCGTATAAGGCATCGCCGCTGTTTCTCCCGTTTTTCTGAAAATCGTTAAGGGAATTATAGCACAGAACCGTTGACAAGTAAAGCGGTTTATGCTAAAATAAAGAAAATAAGGGAGTAGCACGGCTCTTTGAAGGAGCTGTCAAATCTACATAATGGAAGATAACTTTTCCAGGTTTGACATGAAACGGCGAGACTTATGCGAGACGAAAGCGACTGCGCATAGGGCTCGTTTTCTTTTTTCAAAAAATTCTTACCGACGAGGTGAAAGGATATGGATATTTTCGATATACTGCTTCTGGCTGTGGCCGTGTCGATGGACGCGACGGCGGTGGGGATGACGGACGGCATGGCCGATCCGAAAATGCCGATTAAAAAGGCGTTGCTCATCGCCGCGTTTTTCGGGCTTTTTCAGGCCGCGATGCCCCTCGTCGGGTATTTTGTCACGAAGCTGGTCGCGGGCGCCTTTCTCTCCTCCTTTCAGAAAGCCTCCTCCTGGGTATCTTTCGTTTTGTTGGCGCTGCTCGGGGGCAAAATGATTTTCGACTGCGTGCGGGAAATGCGTTCGAAAAAGCGCGGGGAAGCGCCCGAACCGCTTTCGGCGGAGCTGTCCGTGGGAAGGCTTGCCCTTCAGGCGGTGGCGACCTCTATCGATGCCCTGGCGATCGGCGTTACCCTGCAGATGGCGGAGCTGTCCGTGGAGGGGCTGTTTCCGCCCGTCGGCTGGGCGGTGTTTATCATCGGCGCGGTGACGTTTGCGCTGGTCGTGCCCGCGGTTTACATAGGAAAGCTGATCGGCGACAAGCTGGCGGACAGAGCGGAACTGATCGGCGGGATCGTCCTCGTAGGAATCGGCGTAAAACTTCTGCTGGAAGGAATATTATAAAAAAATACCCGCAAAGGAGAAAGAGATGTATAAATACGAATTGCATTGTCACACCGCGAAGGTCAGCGCATGTAGCCGCATGGGCGCGGAGGAGCTTGTGGAGCTGTATCTCGAAAACGGCTACGACGGAATTTTCGTCACCGACCATTTTTTGAACGGCAACACCACGGTGGACAGGCGTCTGCCTTACGAGGAAGAAATAGAGGCATTTTGCAGGGGCTACGAGGAGGTAAAGGCGGCGGCAGGGGAGCGGCTGCGGGTGTTTTTCGGGTTCGAGTATTCCTATCTCGGCACGGACGTGCTCTGTTACGGCTGGGGCAAGGAGAAGCTGAAAGCTCTGCCGCAGATCATGCAGATGAGCATGCGCGAATTTTGCGATTTTTGCCGCGACAACGGCGCGCTCGCCGTGCAGGCGCATCCCTTCCGCGAGGATTTTTATATCGACCATATCCGCCTGTATCCCAACGCGGAGGGCGTAGAGGTGTTCAACGCCAACCGCACGCCCCTGTGTAACCGACTCGGCAAATTTTACGCGCGGGAATATGGAAAAATCGAAATCGGCGGCTCCGATCTCCACCGCGCCGACCAGAGGGTGCTTTCGGGCATGGCCTTTGAGGAAAGGCTGACCTCGGAGCAGGAGCTGATCCGCTTTCTTCGCCAAGGAAAGGGAGAGATCCTCGAGATAGAGAATAAATATGTCCGAAAAATCCGAAAATAATAGAAAAGGCTATTGAAAAATCAAAAAAAACATGCTATAATGTGTGCGCAAAGGGAGGAACGACGATGAATTTGAAAACGGCAACGGAAATTTACCGCAAAAAGGACAAGGTGTTTTATCGGGACGGCGACAAGCTTATAAAGCTGTTCGACGAGAGCTACCCGAAGGAAAATATTCTCAACGAGGCGCTCAATCAGGCGCGCGTGGAGGGGACCGCTCTGCATATCCCGCGGATCGAGGCCGTCACGACGGTGGAGGGAAGGTGGGCGATCGTCATGGAGTATATCGAGGGGGAAACGCTGGCGGCGCTCATGAAAAAGTATCCGAAGCGCGAAAGAGAGTATCTCGGTCTGCTTTCGGAGCTTCAAAGGGAAGTGAGCGGCCAGCGGGTGCCCCTTTTGCCGCGGCTCAAGGACAAAATGCGGGAAAAGATCTCCGCCTCCGAATACTCCGAGTCGGTGAAATACGATCTGCTCGCCCGTCTGGACGGGCTGCCGCGGCACTATAAGCTCTGCCACGGGGATTTTCGGCCGAGCAACGTCATTCTCACGGCGGACGGAACGCCCTATATTCTGGACTGGGCGCACGCGACGCAGGGAAACGCCGCGGCGGACGCCGCGCGCACCTATCTCATTTTCCGCCTCTGCGGCGCCGACGAGCGCGCCGAAACGTATATGTCGCTTTACTGCGAAAAGACGGGCACGGCGAGAAGCTATGTGGAGAGGATTCTGCCCATCGTGGCCGCAACGCAGACGGCAAAGAGCACGGAGGAGGAAAAAGCGTTTTTGAGAAAGTGGGTGGAAGTGGCGGACTGGCAGTAAAAAGATAAAACAAACGATCGAAAAAGGAAGGCGTATTGATTGACGAGGAGTGGCGGACTGGCAGTAAAAAAATAAAACAAACGATCGTCCCGCGCGGAGGGCACACCCTCCGCGCGGCTTTGCATATAACTGTAAATGGAATATTTTGCAAGGAGTGACGATATGAACCCTTTTTCGGAAAGACCTTGTCCCATTGACAAGGCTCTTCAAAACTGGCGGCAGCTCTATCCCCGGCCGTACGATAAACGGACGGTCGATCCCTATACCAAGACGCGGATCATTCTGGCCAACGGCGCGGAATTTGAGGCGAATTGGTTCTCCCATCAGTTTTCCCGCCACACCGACGACAACGATCTGCGCCGCGAGCTGGCGCTGACCCGCTTTATCGAAAAACAGTAGCAGCAAAAGCTCTCCCTGTTGAAGCCCGCCGACGAAACCATTCTCGAACACACCATTTCCTACGAACAGCTGGCGGTGGATCTGACGGCGGAGCTGGCGCGCAAGGAAAAGGACTGCTATGTGAAAAAGACGCTCGATTTTGCCTTGCTCGAGGATTTCGACCACCTTTACAGGTACGCCGACCTTTTGCAGGGCGAGCAGGGCGTCTATGCGGAAAAGCTGGTGGGGCGCTACACGGAGATTATGCCCGGACGGCCGACGATCTCTCACCACCGCTATCCGATCGACAACGTGCGCAGAATCGTCAGCTATAAGACGGCGGACGTGAGGACGGTGCTGGCGACGATGACCATTACTGCGGCGGAACAGCAGACGATGAACTATTATATGAACGTGGCAAATTTCGCGCTGACCGATATGGGGCGGCGGCTGTACGAGGAAATCGCCCTCGTCGAGGAGGAGCACGTCACCCAATACGAGGACCTGACCGATTCCACGGCCACCTGGCTGGAAATGCTGCTCTGGCACGAGTACAACGAGTGCTATCTCTATTGGTCGTGCTATATGACGGAGACAGACCGCTATATCAAGGAGCTGTGGGAGGAAAATTTCGTCATGGAGATTTCCCACCTGCATAAGGCTGCGGAGCTGCTGAAAAAGTACGAGGGCAAGGACTGGCAGGAAGTGATCGGCGACGGCGAATTCCCCGAGCCGCTTTCCCTGCACGAAAATATCTCCTATGTGCGTTCGGTGCTGGGGGACACGGTGCAGTTCACCTCGGCGAGGGAGGATTACGTGCGCGTCGAACGGCTTCCCGAAGACGCCGATTTTTTCCGCTATCAGAATATCGTCAATCCGACGACGGACATCGTGCCCTCGCATAAAGTGATAGAGGCGTATATCCGCAGGCATGGAAGGGACTATCGCTATCAGATCGCCCCCAATCCCGTGCCCGAGCTGCGCGACCGCCGCGAGGACAACACCTCGGTGGGGCGGATTCCTAACGCCGCGCAGAGCGCCGATTTTTTCTGCAATAAGTAAATATAAATAAGGAACGCGCGACCGCATGCAAGGCGGCGCCCGTCCGCCGAAAGGGGAAAGACCGACCTCGCAGGAGGGACGGTCTTTTTTTCGTTAAAGGACAGAGAAAAGAGAAAAAAGCGTGAAAAAACTCACACAGAGGCACAAAAACGGGAAAATAAAAAAATTTCCTGAAAAAATTGAAAAACACGACGCAAAACAGCTTGACAGAATTTTCGATTAATAATACAATTAGAGGGCAAGTTGAAAGAAGGCGCGTAAATGCCCGCCAAAGCCCCGTAAGTTTAACGGCAGAGAAGCGCTTAAAAGTATTTCAAACCGCATTTTTCAAACAGGCAAAGAAAATACACACGAATAAGGAGTAACATGATATGAAAACCTATATGGCAAACGCCCAAACGGTTGAAAGAAAGTGGTATGTCGTAGATGCCGCGGGAGTGCCGCTCGGTCGTCTTGCATCCCGCGTTGCCTCCGTGCTCCGCGGTAAAAATAAGCCCACTTTTACACCCAACGTCGATACCGGCGATTTCGTAATCGTCATCAATACCGATAAGGTGGTGCTGACGGGAAAGAAAACGGAAGACAAATTTTACAGATACCACACGGGCTACGTCGGCGGTCTCAAGGAAATTTCCTACAAGAAAATGCTCGCGGAAAAAAGCGATCTGGCCGTTTACGAAGCGGTGAAGGGCATGCTTCCCAAAAACAGCCTTGGCAGAGCGACGCTCAAGAAACTCAGAGTTTATAAGGGTGCGGAACACAATCACGCCGCGCAGAAGCCCGAAGAACTCAAGGTAGATTAAGGAGAGGATGAATTATGGCTAAAGTGAATTTGAAAAAGAAGCTTCAGTTCTGGGGAACGGGCAGAAGAAAGAAGGCGATCGCCCGCGTGCGTCTCATTCCCGCAGGCAGCGGCACCATCGTCATCAACGACCGCACTTTCGAGGATTATTTCCCGCAGGGCACTCTTCAGTACATCGTCAAACAGCCTCTCGTCCTGCTCGAGGCGGAAAATAAATACGACGTATTCGTCAACGTAATCGGCGGCGGTTATACCGGCCAGGCCGGCGCGATCCGTCTGGGTATCGCCCGCGCCCTTCTGGAAGCGGAGCCCGACAGCCGTCCCGCCCTCAAAAAGGAAGGCTTCCTTACCCGCGATCCCCGCGCGAAGGAAAGAAAGAAGTACGGCCTCAAGAAGGCGCGCCGCGCTCCTCAGTTCTCCAAGAGATAATTTTTCGGAAATACACATTTTCGGATACAGCAAAAGCCCGACCGTACCTGCGGTCGGGCTTTTCATAAAAAGGGCGGGCGTATCCGCGCGCGGGCGTTTTCTCTTCGCCGCGCATCCGCAGTCGGTTTTTGGAGATAAGCGGGCCTCTTTTCCGCACGGAAAAAGGCTCAGCGGCGCGGCGCTTTTTTCCCGATGCTTTTCGACAGCCGTTCGTGCCGCTCCATGAGGGCGACGAAACGGTTGTTTTCGACGTCGTCGGAGGGCGGAACGGGCGTCGTCTGCCGCGGCGGCGCTTCGGGCGCGGGTTCCGATTTGTTTGCATTGGCTACGGCCCGGTCGGGCTTTCCGAAAAGCGCAGAAAGGTCGGGGAAGGCGGGCGCCGCGGGGGCGGAACCGCTTTCGGGAGAGGAATTTGCCGAATTTCCCCCGTCTGCCGCGGCGGACGGGAAGAAGGCGCTTTTAAGAAAATTAAACAATCCGAAACTTTCCATATCGAAAAAATCCTTTAATTTCACAATTTTCACTTAAAATAGCGAAAAAAACGCGGTGTTTTTGTTTGCTTTAATTGACGAATTGATATATAATAGAATATGCGTTGATATTGTCGGGAAATGCCGATTTCTTTTCCCGACCGACATAATTTTTAAGGAGTCCTTTACAATGCGGGATAAGTTCAGGAAATTGACAAGTATGGTTGCCGCGGCGACGCTGTGTGCGGCGGCAATTTCGTTTGCGGGTTGTGCGGATAGCTACTCTATCAAGGCGCTGCCCGGAAATATTCAGGGAGAAGTAAGCTCCAACGGCGGCTTTGTCGTCGAAAAGGGCGATTACATTTACTTCATCAACGGCGCGGAGGATTATACGGCGTCCAACAAATTCGGCGACGTCGTGAAGGGTGCGCTGATGCGCCTTTCCAAATCCGACCTCGCGGCCAAAAAGTACGCCGCTGCGGAGACGGTGGTGCCCATGCTGTTTGTGGCGCAGAACTTCGACGCGGGGATTTATATCTACGGCGACTACGTGTATTATGCTTCGCCCACTACGGAAAAGGACCAGGACGGCAACGTGCAGAACGATTGGATCAGCTTCAAGCGCGCCAAGCTGGACGGTACCGACACGATGAAGGATTACTATTTCCGTTCGGACGACAACGCGGCGGATTACCGCTTCGTCGAGGTGGAGGACGTCGTTTACTGTCTGCATACCGACGATAAAACTCTCTACTCCTATAATACGGAAACGGGTGCGGATACGGTGCTTGTCTCGGGTGCGGGTTCCGATTTTTATTTCGATTCCTCCGATCCCGAAAATCCTCTCGTCTATTACACGATGGGCGTGACGCAGGATATCGCTACCGATTCTTCTTCGACGGTCAGCTATACCCAGCTGTATTCCGTCCGCGCCGACGCCGCAGTGGAAAAGGTGGATGCCTCCAAGGCTTCCTATACGGTGAAGGGCGGTAAAACGTATTCCTTCGACGCAAACTATATCAAAAATAATTCCGACAAATTTGCAGGCTTTGACGCGGAGGACTACACCACCTATCCGTACGTCAACCTCGGAAATCTGGTGCTGGACGGCAAGGGCTCGTCCGAAGCCTATAAACAGACGCAGTTCAACGACGATACTTCCGCTCCCGCCACCCCCAACGGCTACACCTATACCGTTCAGAGCTATCAGAACGGCGGCTTATATTTCACTCGTACGGGCGTGGACAAGACCTCTTCCGACGGCGAAAGCAGCAAGCTGTATTATCTCGCGGACAGCGCGAGCGGCGCCGACAGCTGGAAGAGCATCGCGGGCAATCAGAGCGCGGAGATCGACACGGTGGCGCTGAATACCACCAACGCTTCCGCCTCCGCGGTCTTCTATATCGAAAACGACGTTCATTATTATATCTATACCGCCGATTCCGTCGTTTACAGAAACAAAGCGAAGGCGGACGGCACGGTGGAAGAGAGCGTCCGTATGGCCACGGGCGTTTCCTCGGCTACCCTTTGGAAGCTTCAGGGCGACTATTTGTATTATTACGCTTCGGGCACCAACGGCAACAACCTTTCGAGAATTAATTATAAGGGTCAGGCGGACAACTACAATAAGATTTCCCTCGCCCATACCGAAGAATACGCCCCCATGAAGGTTCTCGACATCGATTGGAATTCTTCCTGGTACAAGCCCGAATTTATCGGCACCGAGCTGTTCTATTCCAACGCGCAGGCGATGGGCTCCACGTCCTATAATTATGTATATGTGCTCAGCCTGAAGGGCGCGAACGGAATCATGAACGCGGAGGAGCTCAAGGCGTTCAACGAAAAATACGAGGAAGTTATCGATTATATCGGAGAATTCGACAGCGATCTGAAAACCGCCGTCACCTACTATTTCCGTACGGGCGAAACGGCCTGCTTCGACGAAGTCCTGCAGGACGCGAGAGATAAGTACAACGGTAAGGAAAACCGTCTCTACAGCGCCGTCGATACGGAAGAATTCTACGCTTTCGCGCAGAAGAGAAAGAGCGAAAATACCAACGGAAACGATTATGCCACGATGTTCGACGCGGATAAGGGAGACGCTTACTACGGCGTCGAAAGCTATTTCATCAACATGGTGGGTAAGCTGAAGGAGTCGGACGCGGAGGCTATCCGGGACGGCTGGAAAGCGACCCTTAAAAACGTGCCCGAGGACGCGGAGGAGGGCTGGGCGACCTGGCAGAAGGTTCTGCTCGGCGTCGGGATAGGCGTCGGCGTATTGGCTGTTGCGGCGGCCGTTGCGGTTCCTCTCATGCTCCGCGCGAAGAAGAAGGCGAAAGCGGAGGCGGACAAGGAAGCCACGGCGGTGAAGAAGCCGAAGATCGACACCACCGACGATAAGTCGATAGACGTCTATGCGGACGAAGAGGAGAACGCGGCACCCGCGGAAGAAAGCGGGGCGGAAGATGAAAACGCGGAAGAAAATGCGGATTTAGCGGATAAAAAAGAAGATTGACGCAAAAGATAAAAGGAGCCGTTTCAAGGTGAAACGGCTCCTTTTTACGTCGGGAAGAAAAAAATTTTTTTAAATATTCGAAAACGTGCGAAAAACAGTTTACAAACTCGAAAAATATTAATATAATATAGCAAAATCACGGCGCAGGCGCCGGTAAAAATAAACAAAATGAGGGAAGGAAATATGGCAAGATACGTGTTGTGCCCGAGATGCGAATTGAATTTTATCGATGCGGACGCGCAGGAATATTGCGACGTTTGTCTCAAGGAAATGCTGGGCGCGAAGACTTTTGCGGACGATCTGGAAGAAGTGGAGGAAATAGAGGAGACGGAGCTTTGTCCCATCTGCGGGGAAAACTACATGCGCATCGGGGAAAAGATGTGCGACGAATGTAAAAAGAAGACGGAATACGAGGAAGAGGAGACGGACGATCCCGATAAGGACGACGCCTGGAGAAGCTATCTCGACGACGACGTCGAAGATCTCGGCATCCCCCTGCCCGAGGACGAGTTTGAGGATGACGACGATGAGGACGAAGATGACGACGATTACGACGAGGACGAAATAGAGAAGAGCAAGGACGATGACGACTTCGAATATGTTTCTGCGGACGATTATTATCTCGACGACGATGACGAGGATGACGACGAGGATGACCCGTTTGACGATGACGACGCACCCGCGCCCAAGTCGGGCAAAAAGAAGCGTACCCGCGACGATGACGATTTCTAAATTTCTTCTTTAAAAAAAGCAGAGGTAAGGCCTTTCGGCTCTACCTCTGTTTTTTAAGCGTCTTGTCTTTTCATCATTCCGTTCGGAAAATTTCCAAATCCTTTTCCGCCTGAAATGGCGAAGAGAAATCCGCCTTGAAACTCCAAGCTTTACAGATCGTCCGCGTCCTGAACGGGAATTTCCCGAGGATTCTTCGGCGCGCCCGTATAGCTTCCGTTTACGTCCGTATCCGATTTCATATCGGTCAAGGCTTTCGCCTTTTCGGTGGGCGTAAAGCTGCGTTTATGCTTAGTCGCAGTTTTCGGTTTCATGATTGTTGTTTCTGCCGCAATTTTTGTTGTTGCTGTAGTTCTTGTTCTGAGAATTTTGGGAATTCTGAGAGTTCTGAGAATTTTTGTTCTGATTGTTGTTTTTGTTTTTCATGATTTTTTTTATCTCCTTTTTTTATTTTTTAATGAAAAGCGGTGTTTATAAAGTTCTGCCGCTTACGGTCAGATCCTTACGCCTTCGAAGGGCAGATGCAGATCGACATACCCCTGACCCGCTTTACATAAAGGGCAAATTTTCCACGCTTCCGTCGCGACGTGCATATAACCGCATTCGCTGCAGACCCATAAAATCGGCGAGTCGTTTTTGTAAAGCGTTCCGTTTTTCACCGCTTCGTAAAGATAGTTGAAAATAATGTTGTGCTGTTTTTCCACTTCGGCTACCATACGGTAGTGAGCGGCAATATCCCTGAAGCCTTCTTTTTCAGCCGTGTCGGCAAATGTCGGATAAATCTCCGTGGATTCGCTTTTTTCGTCTATTGCCGCAAACCTTAAATTGTCTTCCAAAGTACCCGCATGGAAAGGGTATCCCGCGTCGAGAACGATATTGTCGTGACTTCCGGCTTTTTCCTGGAAAATTTCGAAAAACCTTTTCGCATGATACGTTTCGTTTTTCGCTATCGTTCTGATGGCGTCGGAAAGAGTTTTTAGATTTTGCTGTCCTGCGAGCTTCGCCGTCAGTTGATAGCGCATACCCGCCTGACTTTCACCCGCAAAGCTGCGGGCTAAATTCTTGAACGTTTCCGTCTTTTCAAATTGCATTTGTTTATTTCTCCTGAAGGCACCGCCTTCGTTAATCAGTATGAGCGGGATTTTTGCGATTATGCCGTATTCTTTCTGCCAATGCTTGCCAAATGCGTGCAAAAAGTGTAAAATAGTAAATATCCGTATATAGAGGAGGACGATTATGTTCAATATCGTTTTGGTAGAACCCGAGATCCCGCAAAATGCGGGTAATATTGCCCGCACGTGCGCCGCGACGGGCTCGCGTCTGCATATGGTGCGCCCGTTCGGGTTTGAAATTTCGGACAAGTATCTGAAAAGGGCGGGATTGGATTATTGGCATCTCGTCGATATCTCTTATTACGACAGCTTCGACGAGCTGCGCGAAAAGTTTCCTGCGGCGCGTTTTTTTTATTTTACCACTAAGGGTCGCCGCCGCCACAGCGAAGAAACTTTCCGCGACGGGGATTTTCTCGTGTTCGGCAAGGAAACCAAGGGGCTGCCCGAAGAACTGCTTTTAAGGCATCCCGGCGAATGTCTGCGCATCCCCATGTTCTCGGAGGCGCGTTCCCTCAACCTGAGCAATTCCGTGTCCGTGGCGGTGTATGAGGCGCTTCGGCAGACGGGCTACGAGGGCTTGACGGACAGGGGCGAACTGCACGAGCATACCTGGGCGGAGAGCGAAAGAAAATAGTCCTTTTCTTTTTATTATAATGAAGGTATAAATTGTTTCCGAAAGGTCAATAACTTCCGTGTTAAGGCGCGGCGGCGGGATCCGCTTCCGACGTCCGAAAATACGGAGGTTATTTTTTTATGAAAAAATTTTGCATAACTTTTTTAATGTCAGGCATAATAATTTTATCAGCGATCGGATTTGGCACGGGAATTTTCGATTCCGCCTCCACGGCGGCCGATACGGAGTATTTGAGGATTCATATCCGTGCAAACTCCAATTCGGGCGAGGATCAGGCGGTGAAGTATATGGTGCGCGACGAAGTGGTGAAGTTTCTCACCCCCATCGTCGCCGAAGCGGAAACGCGGGAAGCGGCCGTCCGGCTGATGAACGAAAATCTGTCGGGGATCGAAAGGTGCGCGGACGGCGTTTTGAGGGCTCACGGCTTTACCTACGGCGCGAAAGCGCAGGTGCGGGAGGAGGAGTTCCCCACCCGCGTCTATGGGGAATATACGCTGGAAGCGGGCGTTTATCAGGCTCTGATCCTGGCATTGGGTACGGGCGAGGGAGACAATTGGTGGTGCGTCGTCTATCCGCCGCTTTGTTTTGCGGGCCAGCCGGGCGAAAACGTCGTCTATAAAAGCAAGATCAAAGAGATTATCGACGAGTGGAAAAAGAATCGTTGAAACGCTGCCGCTCACCCTACATAAACAGGAGGAATCATCATGAAAAAGTTTATCAAAACGGGTGCTTTGACGGCGGCGGTAATGTTGACGGGAATTCTCGCAGCGACCGCGGCGGCTTTTCCCGCTTCTTCTCATACCGATAAAGCGTCGGCATGGGCGGTTGCGGAAAATGAGGCGCTCGTCGGCGAGACCGATAATATCGATGCCGGATTTTCCGTGGAAGCGGAACGTGCGGCGGTGCTTAAGACAGGCTCCAAAGGCGGCGAAGTAAAGGAAGTTCAGCGCCGTCTGAAGCAGTGGGGGTATTACAAGGGAGAGGCGGACGGCATTTTCGGCGCCGGCACCAAGGCAGCGGTGATTGCCTTCCAGAAAAAGAACGGGCTGACCGCCGACGGTATCGTGGGCGCTTCCACCTATCGCGCGCTGGGCATGAACAGCTCGTATAACGTGCTGATAAATCAGACGCAGAATTCGAAGCCCTCGCAATATACCAGCTCCGACCTCTATCTTTTGGCAAAGACCATCTACGCGGAAAGCAGAGGCGAGCCTTACACGGGACAGGTGGCCGTGGGCGCGGTGATTTTGAACCGCGTGCGCAGCTCGCAGTTCCCCAACACGGTTTCGGGCGTAGTCTATCAGAAGCACGCTTTCACGGCCGTTTCGGACGGTCAGATCAACCTGACCCCCGATAACACGGCGATGCGTGCGGCACAGGACGCCGTAAACGGCTGGGACCCTACGGGCGGGGCGCTCTATTATTACAATCCAGCCGTAGCGACGAGTTCCTGGATTTTCGGGCGCAAGACGATTACCGTCATCGGTAAACACGTATTCGCTATCTGAGTCGTATCATTAAAAAGGAGTTAAAAGCATGGAAAAGAAAGAAAACAACATCGCGAAGAACACCTCTTCGGGTGCGGAAAAAGTGGAAAACATCTCCGAGCGTGCCCAGGTAAAGGCGGAAAGCGCCGGGGAAAGCGCCTCCAAAGCGACGGCTTCGACGAAGAAACCCGAACCCAGGACGGCTAAGAAAGCGGAAAAGAAGGCCGGCAAGGAAAAACGCGCCGCCAAAACGCAGGAACAGAAGGAAAAGGCGGCCGCAAAAAAACGGGTGGACGCCGCTCTCGCCAAGGAAGAACGCAAGGCGAAGAAGGCCGAAATGAAGGCCGCGCACAAGGCGAAGCAGGCGGAGTTAAAGGCCGCGAGAAAAGCAAAGCACGAGGAAAGAAGGCTTCAGATGAAGGCGAAGCGCCAGGAGCATATTGCGAAGATGAAGGAAAAGCGCGCGGAGCGCAAAGCGGAACAGCTTGCCCGCAAGGAACTTCTTCGCAGCGAAACGGCCGCCCAGCGCATCGAACGGATCGAAAGGGAGCACGCCGAAAAGCTGGCTTTGAAAAAGCAGAAAAAAGAACAGGCGTACAATCTCAAATTGGAAAGACGGGACGCGCGCCTCAAGAAGCGCGAGCAAAGGCTTAAGGACAAACAGCATAGAAGAGAGACGCGGCGTACGCCCGGCTTCGGCGGCTGGCTGGCGGCGGTCATCTCCCTCGGCGTAGTGACGCTGGCGCTGACCTCCGTGGTTACGCTCGGCGCCATCAATATGGCGGAGACCAACGGCGCGATGGCGGGAACCTACCGCGGCAACCTCTACGAGCTGGTCGGGATTATGGAAAACGTCGATACCGACCTCAACAAGGTACGCGTTTCGGCTAGCCCTGCGCAGCAGAGCAGACTGCTCACCGATCTTCTCGTGCAGTCGAGACTGGCGGAAAGCACGCTGGAGCGCTTCCCCATCGACGGTCACGCGGACGAAAACGTGACTTCCTTCATCAACCGTACGGCGGACGCTTCGCAGGCGATGCTCAATAAGATCAACGCGGGTCAGAAACTGACGGAAGAGGATATTGCCAAAATCGAAAAGCTGTATCAGACCAATCATAAGGTACGCGAAGAGCTCAATCGTCTCGCCACCGAAATGACGGATAAAGACATGCAGATGTTCATGAAGGAAAAGAAGGGCAACCGCGTATTCGAAAGCTTCCAGGCGCTGGAAAACGCGACGCTGGAAGAAAACCGCGAGGAGGAAGGCCCTTTTGCCAAGACCGCTCCCGAAAATAAGGAAACGGGCGAACAGGAAAAGAAAGAAGAAATTTCCTCTTCCCGCGCGGAAGAGCTGTGCATGGGGTATTTCAAGGACTATGCGATCGTTAAAGCCGACTATGCGGGCGAAACGAACTCCGAAAGCATGGAGGCTTATAACTTCTTCCTGCACGACGACCGCGGCAGACAGCTTTTTGCCCAGATTTCCAAGCAGGGCGGCAAGCTTGTAGCCTTCGATTTCTATGAGGATTGCTCCGCGAAGAACTTTGATCTCGAACGTTCCAAGGCGATTGCCGAGGATTATCTTGCGGGCCTCGGCTATGAAAATATGACCGCGGTATGGGTGAACGAAAGCGGCACGCAGGCTACCTTCAATTTCGCTTACGAACAGGACGGCGCGGTGTATTATCCCGATATGGTGAAAGTGAAGGTTTGCGAAACCAAGGGTAAGGTCGTCGGCTTCGACGCCGTGGCATTTTTGAAAAATCATCGCACCAGAGCTGCGGTGAACACGAAAATTTCCATCGGCGAAGCGCAGGCCAAGCTGAACAAGAATCTCAGCGTAGAAGCCTCCCGCCTGACGGTAATCCCCGTAGAGGGCAAGGAAACGGCCGCTTACGAATTTGTATGCGATTATAAGGGCGACACCTATTTCATCTATGTGGATGCGAATACGGGCAATGAAGTGCGTATTCTCAACGTGCTCAATTCCAAGCAGGGACGTATCCTGCTGTAAGGGGAAAATGTGATAAGAAAAAGGATCGGGGGAAAACCCCGATCTTTTTTTCGAAAAATAAATTGGAAAATATTGTTTTTCCGTTTTTATCTGAAAATTCTTGACGAAAGGGCGAAGATATGTTATAATAAAATTCAATTAATATTAAATCTCAATAGGAGACGCTCTATGCAGGAGAGACAAACCAGGCAAAAGAGTATTATTTACGATGCCCTTAAGACGTTGGATCATCCGACGGCGACGGAAGTTTACGGCTACGTGCACGAGCGGCATCCTTCGGTCAGCCGTGCGACGGTTTTCCGCGTGCTGGGAGGCTTTGCCCAGACGGGCAGGGCTTTGGAGCTGCGGATGGCCGGAAGCGACGTCCGCTACGACTACAACACCTGCCGCCACTACCACGTCCACTGTCGTCGCTGCGGGCGGGTTGCGGACGTGCTGATGCCCGCTGATTTTCCCGTCAGGGAATCGGTAAAGGACAGCTGCGGCTTTTCCATAGAAAATTTTCAGATCGAATTTCTCGGGCTCTGCCCCGCCTGTCGGCAGTGTGCGGAAGTCGATACGCCCGCCTCTTAAAAGTTTATTTATAAAAATCATACTTTTCCGTTACAATTATTGACAAATGCATTTTTTTATGATACAATGATTAAAATTGCGCGAAAGGGGCGGAGGGGTATGAAGAAAGGTACTGCAATCGTATTGACTTTAGCGGGATGTCTTTTGATGATCACGCTCGGCGTGCTGGCCTTCGTCTTTGCGTAAGCGAAAAAATTAAAGACGGCGTATATATAACGGCGGAACGGATCGCAGGTAGCGATTTGTTCCGTTTTTTTGCGTTCAAATTTTGTGAAAACCGCCCAAAGGCTTGATTTTTAACGGATTTTGTGCTATGATAAAAACAATTATTTCCGAAAGAGGAGAAGAAAGGAAGCTTCGGGAAAGACTGTTCAGGAGGGCGTCGGATGAAAAATTACCGAAAATATGCGAAACAGTATTTTTTGCCGAAGGAGATCTGTCGGGATTGGGTGGCGCGAGACGCGCTTGACGAAGCGCCCGTGTGGTGCAGCGTGGATTTGCGGGACGGCAATCAGGCGCTGGTGGAACCGATGTCGCTGGCGACGAAGGTGGAATTTTTTCGTTTGCTCACCGAGCTGGGCTTCAAAGAAATCGAAGTGGGCTTCCCCGCGGCTTCGGAAACGGAGTTCGCTTTCGTGCGGAAGCTGATCGAGGAAGAAATGATCCCCGACGACGTGACGATTCAGGTACTGACGCAGGCGCGGGAAAAGATCATCCGCCGCACGTTCGACGCGCTCGCGGGGGCAAAAAACGCAATCGTGCACGTCTATAACTCGGTGTCTCCCGCCCAAAGGAAGCAGGTGTTCCATGGGGGCAGGGATGAGGTGAAGAAAATCTCGACCGACGGCGCGCGTTTAATAAACGAGCTTGCGAAAAATCAGAAAGGAAGATTTCGCCTCGAATATTCCCCCGAAAGCTTTACGGCGGCGGAACCCGATTTCGCATTGGAGGTATGCAACGCCGTATTGGACGAATGGAAGCCGTCTGCAGATAAAAAGGCAATCATCAATCTGCCCGCCACGGTGGAAACCGCTCTGCCGCACGTCTTTGCCCAGCAGGTGGAATTTATGCGGAAGAACCTCGTTTACCCCGAGGCCGTGGTTTTGTCCGTACATCCGCATAACGACCGCGGCTGCGGCGTCGCGGCTGCGGAAGCGGGGCTTCTCGCGGGCGCGGGGCGAGTGGAAGGGACGCTGTTCGGCAACGGCGAACGCACGGGCAACGTCGATCTCGTGACGCTGGCGCTCAATTTGTTTTCACACGGGGTGGATCCGAAGCTGAATTTTGAAAATCTGCCTTATACGGCGGCCATGTATTCTTATTTTACCGGGATGAAGATTCCCGCCCGGCAACCCTACGCGGGGGAAATGGTATTTGCCGCGTTTGCGGGATCGCATCAGGACGCTATCGCCAAGGGTATGCGCTATCGGGAAAAAAATCCCGAGACGGTATGGAACGTTCCTTACCTGCCTATCGATCCGAGGGATATCGGCAGAGAATATGAAAAGGACGTCATCCGCATCAACAGTCAGTCGGGAAAGGGCGGCGTGGCGTTTATTCTCGAAAGCGAGTACGAGCTGCATCTTCCCGCGCGGCTGAAGGAAGCCTTTTCCCAAGTCGTCAAAAATGTTTCGGATAAGGGGCATAAGGAATTGAAGGCCTCCGAGCTTTACGAGCTTTTCCTCGACACGTATTTGAGGAGCGAGGCATATTTTTCGATGTCGGAGGTGGACTATCGGCAGAACAACGGCATAGACGCGGAAGTGCTGCTGACGGATAAAAAAAGAGGTGTTACAAAAAAGCTTACGGGGCACGGCAACGGCCGTCTCGACGCGGTTTCGAATATTCTTCAGGAATATTTGGGCGTTTCTTATACGATGAACGGTTACGAACAGCATGCGCTGTCCGAAGGCAAGGGTACCTCTTCAAAAGCGATCACCTACCTCAGTATCGGGACGGGCGGAACGTCCTTTTGGGGTGCAGGGGTGCACGACGACAGCAACTCGGCTTCCGTGCGCGCGCTTTGTGCGGCAATCAATAATTTTTTAGCTTTTCAAACAAAATAAAGACAGAAATTTTTTTGTTTTTTCCTAAAAAGTGTTGACATTTTATCGCGGATAGCATATAATAGAAACACTTGAATGCAGGTGTCGCCTAGCGGTATGGCGTCAGCTTCCCAAGCTGATTCCGGCGAGTTCGACTCTCGTCACCTGCTCCACGAAAAAAGCCCCTTTTGGGGCTTTTTTGCTTGAAAAACGGCATTTTTGGCTCGTTTTCATAAATGTATAGACAAAAAATACACCCAAAATACACCCGCAGAGATATATACGTCCCTTGACAGGCGGAAATATTGACTTGAAAATTTTTTATTTTGTATATTTTTTGCATTTTTTCATTGTATATTTTTAGTATAATTATATATCAAATTTTAAGTAAAAGAGAAAAGTCCCGATATTTTCGGGACTTTTTTACTTTTTGATTATGTATATTTCGGAAAGCACAGCGTGTTCAAGTTCTTCATAGTTCAGAAGCCAGTGACCTCCGTTTTTTATCTTAAATACTTGCTCCGAATGAAACGCTTTCATTACTATATCCATCGTAATTTTTAAGTGTGGGTGACATTGTTTCAGGGATTGAAACGCACCGCAAAGGGAACGTATTTTAGGCGGTTCAGCCTTTTGATGAATACCGCGGGGATTAATAGCTTGCATAAATTCTTCGACATTTATAATCCACTTGCTTCGATTAAAACGGAAAAACGATATTCCGTTCGTTTCTACAAAACGCCGCAAATTCGGACGACGTATCAGTGTGTTTTCGTCTTGTGTGCGGAACAGACGGAGAATTTCCGTGGAAGTCATCATTTTTTCTGTTAGAGGTTCTATGACGCTTTTGTTTACTCCGTCGGCTGTCAGGTAGGCATATAACTCGTCGAGATTTACAAGCCATGCGTAGCCGTATTTTAGTTGGGTAAGCTGTTGAGAATAAATTAAAGTTTCGAGAAAGTGAGGGGTAAGGGCGGACACGGGATCAGTTTTTCGCAATTCATCGATTGCATCGGACATTCTTCTTAAACGGGGGATATACATAAAGACTCCTTTAATTGTTGGTGGATTTATGTTTGAAAATATTATCAATAACATCGGCAGCCTGTTTATCGCTGCTTTGTAGAAAATGGCTGTAAATATCACTTGTGGTACTTGCTTTCGAATGACCTGCTCTTGCAGAAACGGTTGTAATGGGAACGCCTGCGGCTATTTGCATAGTGATGTTTGTGTGTCGTAAACTATGTAAAGTATGATGTTCTATATGTGCGGCATTTAAGACTTTGTTAAGCCAATGTAACATCATTTCGGGGTGGATGGTATTTCCTCGTTCGGAAGTAAAAAGCCGATCGGAGGTTTTTATATAATCTCCGCATTGTTGACGCAAGTCAAGCCAAAAAGTTTTGTATTCTTTTAATGCTTGTATAAGAGTTTCGGGCATGGTAATCGTCCTTTTTGAAGTTTCCGTTTTTGGGGATTTTTCAACTAAACCATAACCTTTAACGGTTACAACGGAACGCCTGACAGAAATCGTCTGTTTGTCAAAATCGATATCGCTCCATTCCAAACCGCACACTTCGCCACGACGGAAACCTGTCAAAAGGAATAACAACATAGCTGTTTTAGCTCGAATATCAGGAAAGGTCATCAATGTGTCATAAAAGCGGAATGCTTCTTCATCGTCCATAAATTCAATAGGTTTTACAGTTCTTTTAGGAAAATCGATATAATCAGCAGAGGCGTAATTATCTTGAATCAGGCGGTTTTTCTTTGCTAATGCCAAAACCGCGCGGACGGTTCGCTTTATTTGACTGTTGCTTTCATAAGCATAGGGCTCTTGCGTTACGGTTTTATCAAATAATTTGCCGAATGGAATTTTGGTCGCTCGAATTAAGCTTTCCGCCCATTTAAGACCAATGCTTTCCCCTTTTAATGCGTGAGCAAGAGAAGTAGGCTGGATAAGATAATCATTACGTAAAGAAGTAAAAGAAAATCCGTAAGATTTCAAAATTTGCTTAAAATCTGGTTTTGGCGTAACGCGAACAATGGTTTTTATTCTTGCGTCTATTTTGTCAAAAAAGGCTTGAATAATGGCGGGCGTAAGTTCTCGGAGCTTATAACCGCCTATATATTCACAAGCTAAATCTAATTGTTCTACGGATTTTACATAATAGGAAATAGAACAATCGCGTTTGGTTTTTTCTAACCATTTATCGCAAAAAGCGCGAAAAGTAATCGTAGTAGGTTCAGAAACGGCAGAGCAGCCCGAAATAGAGTCTATGACTTCTTTTTCAAATTTATCAGCCACAAGGATGACTTCGCGTTCTGCTTTTTTTTCGCTCATACCTTTTTCGGGATTCCATCTTAAAGTACGCACGACTTGTAAAGCGCGCCCTTTATCGGTTGCTTTTACTTGAATGTCATAGACGATTTTTCCGCTTTTTAATGTTTGCTTTCTAATAGTAGCCATAGTAATTAATCCTCCATGTTTAAGAATTTAAGTAATTCGTCAAGGTTGAGTAAGTATTTCTTATTCAATCTGACATTGGTAATCTTGTCGGTTTCACATAACTGCTTAATAAAGTTATAAGTAACCGCCGAGTCGGGATCGAGTTCCTTGATTGTTTTAAGCGCGTCCCGAATAGTTCTCATTCTTGCTGCCATTTTAATAACCTCCATATTGAAAATTTGGAAGATACTGCAAAAACCGAAAAAAAATTCAGTAAAAGTATTACCTTCGCGGAGAGTATAACAAAAAGGCGTGGTACAAGAGAAGAACGGTTTGAGCTAATATCGGGTACTCTTAGGGCTAACATCTGGTACGCCAGGGATAAAAAAGGTATAAGAAACAGAACATATCCATTCGGGTGAAATCCTCCTTTTGCATTTTTTTGTCCTCCGACGGAATTCCCAAAATCGGCGGAAGGGGAGTGGTCAAGGAAAAGCGCAGCGACAGACTTAAAAACAGTAAAATAGAGAGCAATGAAGATAAAAAGTTTTTAAGCGCCTTGACAACGCCTCGACGCCGATTAGCCTTCCCCGTCGGAGGACAAAAAATTTTCACAAAAGAACTTGGCTCTACCGCTTGACAATGTAAAAAAAAGGAAGTATAATAAATAAAAATCCGAACAAACGTTCGCATGAAAAATAGAAGAAAGGAGTGGAGAGATGGTAAAAAAGGTCTATTGTCCGAAGTGCGGGCACTTGGAAAAAAATCTATATTTAGAAGAAACAGATGGTTGGTTTCTATGCAGCCATTGTCATACACAAGTAAAAATAGAAACAGAAAATCAAGGAAACAGGATAGACCAAGAAACAGTGAGATCGGAAAGTGAGCGTGTTCCGATATAAGGGAGGACAAGGACATAGATGGATTTATATAATGTAACGCCTACACAACTGTATTGTCCGAATTGCGGATATAAGGTAACAGGGTATAATGATAAGAACGCCGTTTTACGTAGAACCTGTCCGAAGTGTAGGGTAGCGATTATCAGTAAATTACATAAGCAAAAGAAAAAAGAGATAGATATAAAAGTAATCGGAGAGTAACAATCGAATAAACAACATTTTCAATCCAAACGGCGGTCGTTCTGAAACAGGGTAAGTGTAAATCCGTTAGTCAATAGATTGGAAATAAGTGTTCGTGAAACGTCGAAAGGCGTCAAAGCAGGACGAAAAGCGTCTTGGCGAACAGTAGCCTCTAAAAAATAGAGGCGCTGTTTGCCAAGGCGCTTTTTTCGTTGCAAAAAATATAGAAAAATTTTTTTTGCGCGGACAAGAATTGTCCGGGCAAAGTAAGAAAATAGAGTCAAGAAAGGCAAAGGGGGTGAGAAAAGTGAAAGCGATAGAACGGCGTCAAGAGCTGTTGAATACGTTATGCCGCCGTCGGCATGACAAAATCGACAATTTAGCGTTCGAGTTTTGCGTGAGCGAACGGACGATCCGCCGCGATATACAAGAGCTTTCACTATCTTACCCGATCTATACGGACAGTCGTCGTAATTCCGCGGGCGTACATATAGAGGAAGGATATTATTTGAATAAACAATATCTGAAACCGGAGCAAAAGGCGTTTTTAGAAACAATCGCAAATAGGCTGACGGGAGAGGAACGGGAAAAAATGCAGGAAATCATTGATCGGTTTGGGCGACCGAATACGAGAGCGTGAGGCAAAAAAATGACAAGACAAGAAATCATGAAGGATTTAAGAGAAATACGCTATTACTATTCGCGTAAAAAGGGATTTGACGAACTGAAAAACGAAATTGAGTCAAATATAATCGCGGAAAAAGTCCAGCATTATAACGATGCGGTAAAGCGCGCGCCGATTCGCATTTACGATGTCTATGTGGAATTGTATATCCGAAACAATACGCAAGAAAGTTTAGCGGACAAGTGGCGGTATTCCACGCAAACGATCAAACGTCTGAACGGAAAACTCTACGACTATCTGCAAGCAAACTTGCGGTAGATATATAAAAATCACTCAGTACAACGGGTAAAGGAGGTGCAGTATGTCAAAAGAGAGAGCTTGTCCGGATTTTATCAAGGGCGCGACGAATGTGTATCGAACGAAAAAGTATATGACTTGTTCCACATAGTTAAAGTATAGTTCTGTTTTTTGTCTGTGTTTGCTATTGATTTTTTCCGCTTGGTGGACTACGGCTTTATGTACGAACTCTCTCATGATTTCAGACGTTATCTGGTATCTCTTTGTATTATTTATGAGCTGTTCGGATAAACTTTTCCGTATCGTTAGAGTTTTCCTTCGCGCGGTTCAGTTCCTGTTTGAGAGCAGATAATTTGTCATTTAATTCTGCTTGTTCCTGCTCGTAAGAGATGCTCAACTTCACAAACCGCTTTTCCGTAAGAATCGGTATAAGTGTAGTTACGATTTTTTTATCTGTAACAAAATATTTATAATTTTTGCCTTCTAATTAGTTGACAAAACGCCTCTTGATACATATAATATAGATAATAGTCTATGTGAGGCGGATGTATGGAATATATCGAAATACTTAGAGCATTAGGAGAAAGTACAAGACTTCAGATTTTTGAAATGCTACGCAATGGAACGCTTTGTGGCTGTAAGATATTAGAGCAACTCAATATTACACAGCCGACACTTTCTCATCATATGAAAGTACTTTGCGATTGCGGGCTTATAAAAGCAGAAAAAGATTGGAAATGGACATATTATTCTATTGACTGTGAAAAATTACAAGGGTTACTTTCATTCTTGGGCAATACGAAGTGTATGCGAATGAAAAAATAATGCGATTGAGACTCGCATATATTTTTTACCTTTCAAATAGATATATATCAATCTTATAGGAGGTTTTTTATGGAAGAAAATCAGGAACAGGATAAAATGATTGAGGAAACAGAAAATATTGTTCTGCAACCGATCGGGAAAAAGCCTTGGTATAATAGGCATAAAGTTTTATTGATATTACTCGGGGTGGTTGCTGTCATCGGCTTGGCTATCGTTATTGCCGCCATTGTGGATGGCGTCAATGGCATTACTGTATTAGGAGACTTTATTACCAAACAGATACTTGGTATGCAATGGCTGAATACGTTGATCGGAATGGCTTTTACAGGTATGTTTGGCGCAGAGTTTATGGCTACACATTGGGGTAGTGCAATACAATTCTTTGTCTATGATACGATTAAAATAATCGTTCTGTTGTGTTTTCTTATCTTTCTTATATCGTATATTCAGAGTTATTTCCCACCCGAAAGAACAAAGAAAATACTCGGTAAATTTCACGGTATCGGAGCAAACATTACAGGCGCATTGCTTGGAACCGTAACCCCGTTTTGCAGTTGCTCGTCCATTCCCATTTTTATGGGCTTTACACGGGCAGGAATATCGAGCGGCGTTACATTCAGCTTTCTGATATCAAGTCCGCTTGTTGATTTGGGAGCGTTTATTTTGTTGGCAAGCGTATTCGGTTTTCCTATTGCGATTGCCTATGTCGTTGTCGGTCTTGTGCTTGCTGTGATAGGTGGAACAATCATTGAAAAAACGGGTGTTGGCAAAAATGTTCGTGAGTTTATTCTTGAAGGGGAAATAGCGGAAGTTGAGGGAATTGAACTGACAAGAAAAGACAGATTGATTTATGCCAAAGACCAAATGCTCGGTACGCTGAAAAAAGTATGGCTTTACATTCTGATCGGTGTCGGAATAGGGGCAACAATCCATAACTTCATTCCTACCGAATGGATACAAGCAGTAGTCGGTGAAGATAAATGGTACAGCGTACTTGTGGCAAGTATTGTCGGCGTGCCGATGTATGCCGATATATTCGGAACAATCCCTGTTGCAGAAGCACTCTTTGCAAAGGGGGTGGGCGTTGGAACAATACTTGCATTTATGATGAGCGTAACAGCGCTATCTTTACCGTCTATGATTATGCTGTCAAAGGCTGTCAAACCCAAATTGCTGTTTTGGTTTATCTTGATCGTAGTGGTAGGTATTGTCGCTATCGGATATATATTTAACACATTAAATTTCTTATTTATATAATTTAGGAGGATAATAAAATGAAAATCGTAACACTTGGAAACTGTTGCAAGAAGTCGCAGAAAAATCACGAAAACGCTGTAATCGCCGCAAAAAACTGCGGCATTACAGAACCTGTTGAAAGCGTTGGTGATATGTGTGAAATTATGAAGTACGGTGTAATGGCTACGCCGGGACTTGTTATTAACGGCAAAGTCGTGGCTACGGGACGAATGCTTTCTGTGGAACAAATCGAAAAACTTATCAAAGAGAGAATATAGTATGAGTTGCCCGAATGTGAAGGAATGTATTTGTCCAAAGATCGGTTGTCCCAATCACGGACAATGTTGTAAATGCGTTGTGAAGCATAGGAACACGGATAGTTTACCATACTGTCTGTTCCCTGATAATGGCGGCGATAAATCTAATGAAAATCATTACAGGGTACTGAAAAAGAGATTTGAAAAGAATTAGCGCAATAAAGGAGCACCTATGGACAAATAAGAAAAAAGAAAACTTTAATAAGAACATATGCATGCTGTCCATATTGTGCAACCACACTATTGCAGAACGAATTTTTGGAGAACACAATCGTCCGATGCGAGAACTGTCACTAACGGAATATCGTGGAGATAGAGAACGGAAAAACATACGATAAACTATTTCATACCGAAAAAAATAGTATAAAAGAAAAACAGGGCTTGAATTTTAATTCAAGCCCTGTTTTTTTGACTCGCTTTTAAGGTACAGTCTCGTTCAAATTTAGTTTTTTAAAATTTCTTCTATGGAATACAACATAAACGCTCCGCTTTTTTTCTTTTTTAGCGCTGTACTCGAACTGTACCGTATATGTACCTAATTTGTTCTCAATGTTGGCTGAAACTTATCCGAATGTTGGCTCAAGGTGTTCTGGTTTCTTGGCGGGAGAGGGCTTATACTTACGGCGTAATCAATCCGAGAGGAAAGAGGCGAGGGAAATTCAGCGGTCTGAAAAGATAAAGGTAGCTACTGCCGCAAGAGGAATCGCACGGGGCGGAACGCCCGCAGGAAAATCGGGATTGATACGACAATTGAATGAGCGGAGTTCCCGCCGAGGATAAAAATCGTTGAGCTATCGACAAACCGGGCAAGGAGAAAACAACATTGGCAGATTATAGTGAAAACAGATGGGTAAAACCGAACAAACGCGCGGCAAGCTATGCCGCCGAACGGAAAGCGAAAGTACACCAGCACGGTCCGAAAGAAGGAAAAGAGCTGACGGATTACGAAGCGGGAATTCGGTCGGGATACTTGCAGTGTCAAAGCGACCATAGCGGACTTTACAAGTACAAAAAGGCATTGGACGAAGGCAAAACCAAGGAAGAAGCGGCGGCAATTTCGAGAAAGCGCGCGAAACGCGAAGAACGAGAGGCGGCAAAAGCAGCGAAAGCCGAGGCGAAGGCAGAGGCAAAAGCAGCGAAAGCAGAAGCCAAAGCACAGCGTACAGCGGCGAAAAATGACGCCGCTGAGTAATTAAAAAAGGAGATAAAAGATTATGGAAAGCAAGAAAATTTATGTAGAACGCGAAACGTTCGAAATGAACGAGCAGACGTATTATTCGTATTTCATTAAAGGAACCGTGCGTGGAAAGGACGTGAAAATAGCGGTAGTCCCGCCCGATAAAGGCGGATATACGGTGCTGGATATCGTCTTCGGAAACGAAAATAAAGCGGATTTATTTTTAACGCCGTATGAAATGAAAGACGAAGCGACAGGCAAGATCATCAAAGGCAACACCTACGGAATTCGGACGGTGGACGAAAACGGCGAGGTTTACGAGTGTAAGGTAAAGCCGTTCCGCGATTCGGATAAAACGCTGCTGAATATGCTTTTGCGCCAGGCGTAAACAGCAACCATGCCGGCTATGGCTTATAAAAGTTAGGTTATAGCCGGCAAAAACTTTTTTAGGAGGAAAAAGAAAATGCAAAAAATTCAAAACAACAAAAAACATACGAAGTTCAAGTGGCTCTCTATTGTGTTTGCGATAGTCATGGTAGCGGCGACCGTAATTACATCGTCGGTAATCGGTTTCCAAAAACATGGAATTTCCGATTTGAAGCAAGGGCAGGCAGACGCAATAATCTCACCCGAAATAGACGCGCCTATCACGGACGGAGAGGGAAACGAGCTGGAAAACGGCGAGATACATAAAATGCCGCGCGCGATGACGTTCCGTTCGGCGTCGGCGCTGGCGAACAATGCGTCGTATGACAGTATAACGCTGACGGCGACGGTGAAGCCGGTTGCGGCGGATAATAAAACGGTAGATTGGTCGGTGTCGTTTGTGGATGCGTCGAGCGCATGGGCGACGGGAAAAACGGTTACGGATTATATCACGGTAACGCCGCAGAGCGACGGGAGCACCACGGCAACGGTACAATGCTTAAAGGACTTCGGCGCACAAATTAAAGTCACGGTAACGTCGCGGGAAAATGCGGGCGCAAAAGCGGAATGTACGATAGATTTCGCAAAGCGATTGACCGGGATTACGGGCAAACTTTCGGGCGGAGCGACATTTGATGCGCTGACGGACGGAAGTTTCAATTACGGCAATCCCGACGATACCCTGGTGATTGATTATAGCTATACGTATTCCGCCTATACGGTGGACGATATGTTGGAGCTTGTGCCCGAGGTACAAATCAACGAAACGGTATTGGCGGACTTAAATACGTCTTTGACGAAGAAAATCAAAATCCGGGAGGCGGGCTATACGAAAACGGAAACTGCAGCCAAACAGACCTGTAATTTGCTGTCGCTGTTTTGCGAGCCGTTGACTTCTAATCCGTCAAAGTATGTCGCCCTGTCACCGGCAACGAAAAACGAGGTATTGACTTGGCTGAAAACGCATACCGACGCGGGATTGTTCTCTATCCGCTATGAGGCGACGGGGAGCTATTCTTCGGTTGACAGGGCTGTACGTATTGATTTTGACGCGAGCCTGTTCAAGACGTATGTAGAAGACGTAACGCTGGACGATACCGCTATTATCATTTAAGGAGGCGGCGAATGGATAATAAATTTGAAAACCACGTCAAAAGCGATAAAGTCAAATGGGTAGTGGTATTTCTGGCGATTATATTGCTGGCGGTGGGTTTATTGAGCGTAAGTACGGACGGATTCAAAGCATTCAGGCGGGAGAAAGAATCCGTTGATTCAACGGAAGTTCCCGTGGAGGACGAAGGCGGAGGAAGCGTTCTGACGGAAGGAAATGGCAGCGGCATGAAATTGGCGGGTGCAAAGCTCACGAGCGAGGAATATGCGGCGAACGGCGTAAGCGAGCAGGCGGATTCGGTTTATACGATTACGGCTACGATAACGCCCGCGAACGTCACGGACCCGACGGTTTTATGGACAGCGGAATGGACGAACAGCGCAAGCGCCTGGGCGAGCGGAAAGGCGGTGACGGAGTATCTGAGCTTAACGCCGTCTGCAAACACGCTCACCGCGACATTGGTATGTAAAAAAGAATTCGGAGAACAAGCGATTATCACGGCGAAAGCAAAGTCGAACGAGGACGCGGCGGCGAGCTGTACGGTGGATTATGTAAAACGTATAACGTCGGTTTCTATCACCGCGCCTTCCAAAATCGCATTTTCGTCTTCGGGAAACAATTACACGGTAACGGCAACGCCGAACTACGGAACGGGTACGCTTACGCCCGACACATTTACGATCACGGGCGGAACACTGGTTAAAAACGTAAAAACGACGAACTCGGTACATAATAGTGTTCCTAATCAATCAGCAGGAACGATAACGACGTACACGAGATCGGTTGTGGAAAAAGATTTAACGTTCAGCGGTACAGGCTTTAGCATTACGACGCCGTATGCGGCATTTGTGAGCGATACGCAAACGTCTTCGGGCACACAGCTCATGCGGGCAGAAATAGGAAATCCATTAAAAAATCATAATACATTTCTGAGCCGGAAACAAACAAGCAACGATATTTCCCCGTGTGCAGTATTGCCGTCTTTAACCTATCCGTCGGTAGCAACTTTAACTTCCGCGTATAACAACAGTTTTGCGAATAACGCGACGGGGACGAACACGGACGGAACGCTGACGATCCAATATACTTACAGCTACCGGGGAAGCGTTTACGCCAGTTCGTCGGTGAGTACGGGGATCGCGTTTGACGCTTCGGGCATCGTGACTGTCGCAGAAACGTTGGGTGTGGATTATGAAGAAATCGTATTTTGATGGCTTTGAGAACAACGCGAAGCGTCGGGGAGGTGACACATGGCAGACAAAGCCAAAATGACGGCGGGTAAGATTATATCCCTTGCTTTGGTAGTGCTGCTCATCATAACGGCGGTCGGGGTTGCCGCGTATTTTTCAAACGGGTTTACGAGCGAGTTCAAAACATTTTACGTCGAGTGCAACGGCGAAAAGATACTCAATGATAAAGACTATTACGAAATGAGCGCAAACGAGGAATACCGTTTTGACGTGAAATATCTGTTCGACGTGGGAAGCAAAGAAAACAAATTAGGTTATCACGTCAAGATATTGCCCCATACGACCAAGGAAACGAATTTCGATTTCACGGCGGACGGAAAGACGTATAACTACGGCGCGGAAGGCGAGCTTACGAAAGCGTTTGAAATAGAGCAGGCGGACGAGTATTTCACATTGAAGGCACCGACGGTCAAAGGCGTTTTGGAAACACTGTATCCGAATAAAACGATAATCGTTCCCGACCTGAAAAGCAAAACGCCGTATTTCGCGTTGGTAGTGAGCAGCGAGGATTACAGCGCGGAGATTGCAATAGCGTTTGCGTCGGTGGTAGCTGTGGAAGGCGTCACGCTTGATCCCGACCACATTGTTTTCGGCGCGTTTGACGGCGCGGGAGGAGGGTGAGATGAAGAAAAATTTATTCATAGAAACCCGAATCGGCAAGTTTGTTTGTATGATAGCAGCAATATTTCTCGCGTTGGTCACGGTCATGAGCGGGCAGGTATGCCTGTCCGCTTATGCGGAAACCGCTAACGAATTTGATACAACAAACGTATTAGAGGATTTAGAGGCTACGACGATAGACGGCAAGGCGTTTTCATTAGAGGATTACGCGTTCAATGAAAAAGAACAGACGACGGTGTTGTTGCTGGCGGAATACTGTTATAGTTTTTACGAGAACAAACAAGGCAATTACGGACTGTATTTGTACGTGTGGAACCCGCGAGGGCTCGCGTTCGACGCGGTTTCTTCCCGTAACACGGCGGAACTGTCGTTCGGGGATGGCGAGGAATACAGAAAATATCCGTTGCGGTATTTAAGCCGAAGCGAGAAACGCGGCTATGAAGGGCTGTTCTATAAATATAAAATCGAATTGACGGAGGAACAACGGATTGAAATGCTGTCCGCGCTCAACAGCTCGAAGCGGGTATATCATGTGAGCGGCATAGAATTATTGACGCAAGGGGAAACTTCCCCGCACGATTACGAAGTGAATGCGGTTTACGAATACACGGGCTATGCCAAAGGCTACGGTTCAAACGAGAACGACGACTCGTTAAGTTATACAAAATACAAAGGCGAGGTGTTTACGATCACGGAAAACGGTTTGCGGCAGACCTTTTACCGTCCCGCCGGCTCGAACGGGAAAAACAGCTATACGCAGGATACTTTGCAAACCGTATATTTTGCTGTTCCGAACAGACTATTTGAACAGTACGGCGTTATTTCGGAGCTTCGCGCGGAATGGCTGAAAGCGAAAACCGCATGGGGCATGGTAACGGGTACGGAGGAATACTATAAAGCGTTTTTGGATTGCGTGGGGTATTCGACGAAAAATACTTCGCCGCTTTGGGGCACGAACAAACTTCCGTTTACGGATTACGGGTTATATGCGCCCTCCACGGCGGACAAGGAAGGGTATGCGTTCAACTGCAACGTTTCGGGCACGGAAAATATCCCGTATCTTGCGTATGTGCTGCCTACGGACGAATGGGGCAAGGACAAAGCGGACGGGTATGTGGTTTCCTGGCAACAGATAAACGAATGGATGAAAGGCTATCACGATACATACGACAAGCCGAAAACTTATATCACGCCGAAACCTGACGGCGCGCCGTCGGGCTGGGTGCCGTCGAGCTGGACGTTCAAGCCGCCGTATAACGGGGAATACCTGGAAGCGGACGGCGTGACATATGCGTATAGTCGGGCTTTGTTCGAGAGCTGGGACAAGAAAAAGACGGTTGTCGATATTCCGCGGGATAAAAAGCTGTCCTTAACGAGCGAAAAAATTTCCCAAAGCTGGTGGCAAAAAATGTTCGGCGGTTCGGGGGTCGTATCCTCGACGACGTTCGACGACATAGAAGCGATCCGCTTAGTGGAAGCAAGCGATTTCAAAGCGAGCAAGCAGCTTACCTGCGACGGACTGTATATCTCGTTAAGCGATTACGACGATTTTAAGAAATTTTATGATACGGCTACGAAACAGGACGAAACGGTGGTGTTATTACGGTTTGACGTAGGCGAGTATTCCGCGCTGGAAGCGAGCGAGGGGATACCCTATGACGGGAACGGGGTATTGCAGGGCATAAAGACGGGGGATACGAACGCGCGGCTGTTCCAGATGAACGTGTATCTCGGTTTCGACATCATTTCCCTGACCTTCGATAACGGTGAGGAAACGTTTGTAATTCCCGTAGTTTCCGATCCTATCGACGCGGGCGGAGCTTCCACGGGCGCGTTGCATACAAACTCGGATAAAGATAATCGGAAGCTGTTTTTCTCGCTGTTGATACTCGTGATATTATTGATTTTTTTGCAGCTGACGGGGATATTGCCCGCAATCGTGCGGTTGATTCTTTGGCTCATAGAATTGCCGTTTCGAGCGATAGCCTGGGTATTCAAGAGCATAGGGAACGCCGTAAAAAAGAAAAAAGGAGGATAGAGGAGAATGGCAACAACCCTGAAACGGATTCTCGCGGTCGTTGCCTTGATAGCGGTCGTCTTTACGGTCGGTTTCCTGGTCTTTACGGGAAACCGGCTCAGCCGCTATCCGAACGCGACGGAGTACTTTGAAAACAAGACGTATTTATCGGACGACGGGGACAGGGTAGCGTTCACGTCGGATAATACGGCATATTATACCGTGGGGGATAATCAGATTAAATTAACGGTAACGGATTATAAAGACGGCGTGATTTATTTGGAAAAGGACGAAGAAACGTATATGTTCGTGGCAATCGGCGGCGATACGCTCTATGACGCGCAGGAAAAGAAATTCTTTTACAGGAGGGACGGCGCATGAGCGGGAAAAGAAAAGGCGTATATATCGCGCTGACGGTGGTATTGACTGCCGTTTTTCTCTTAATCGGCGTACTCGTATTCCGGAAATCGTATTTAAGGATATGGGAAGCTTGTAAGGATTTGGGCAACTCGGCAAAGTATTATTTTTGTGAAATCTTCGGGATCGAGCATAGCACAAACGTAACGGTGGGAAATAACTCAAACGTAATAGAGGGCGGGGGACAATCGATAATGCCCGATACCCCGCAGGCGTTCGGCACAAAGGCGGGAATTTATTTTAGATTGTTGATAAACGGAAAGAATATAACGGCATGGACGGGATTAATAGGGCAAAAAACGGTCGTCACGACGCGGTTTTTGGTGTTGGCGATTCCGTTTTTTCTGTTGCTGGGTTTTGCGATCAAGAAGCTGTACGGACGGCGCAACACGAAACACAACCGTGATACCGTTCCGCTTAAGATCTTCAAAACGGTTTCCGCCGTTACCTATCAGCCGTTGAAACGGTTTATTGCGGGATATATAGAATTTTTGAAAGAACATGGCCGGCTTATCAAGGCATGGCTGGCGTTATGGGCGTTTCATTTGAACTTAGCGACGATTGCCATAGAATTTATCGCGTATTATCTGTATTTCGCGGTGTCGTATAAGATAACGACGCTGTATGGGCAAATTTGTAAGTTGGTCGTGGATTTACAGGTAGTATTGAAACATTTTCCGTGGTGGAGCTTGGGCGGAATCGGCTGGGTGCTGTTTTGCCGCTGGCGGGAAAAACTCGGCGTGAGCGTATTGCGGCATAACGAAGCGAGGAATTGCGGGTTTATCAAAGAGCTGCCGATTGTCACCATGATTTGCGGAAGCATGGGCAAAAAGAAAACGACGGCGGGGACGGATATGGGATTATCGCAAACGGTGATGCTCCGCCAGGAAGCGTTCAGCCGGCTGCAAAAGACGGACATGAAATTCCCGTTCTTTCCTTGGATTTGCTTTGAGGACGATATAAAGGCGAACATGGAAAGCGGGCGCGTTTATAATCTGGCGTCGATAAAGACCTGGATAGCCGAAAAGAGAAAAGAATACGACTCGCACCATAGCGACAAAGTAATTTTGTACGGCTATGAAAGTAAAAAATACGGGCTATATTACGACGATTGCTTAAAGCGGCAATATATTTTTGAGGTGTTGGAAACGTATGCGAAGCTCTATTTCATTTACGTCATTGAAAGCAGTCTTTTAGTGGCGAATTATTCCATACGCGAGGACGATATTTTATTGAACGCGGGGAATTTTCCTTTGCGGAGCTATGATTTCTTTCCGAAAAAACCTGCTGTGCAGTCGAGGTACGCGCATATTCTGGATTTCGACGTGTTGCGATTAGGCAAGAAAGTGATAACGAACAATCCGAAAGCGGGGAGTTTCGAGTTCGGTGTGGTAGTGATTACGGAAGTCGGAAAGGAACGCAAAAACAATCTGGAGCTGACCGACGTGAAGGGAAAAGCCAAAGAAACGAACCAGAAGAACGATTTATTCAACGTCTGGCTGAAAATGTGCAGGCACGCGGCGACGGTGGATAATTATCCGTTTATCAAGGTCATCACGGACGAACAGCGTGCGGAGAGCTGGGGCGCGGACGCGCGGGACTTGTGCGATATTCTGACGATTTCGGGCAGCGGAAAGCCGAAATTGGCTTTGCCGTTCTATACCATAGAGGATATGCTCGCGTGCATGGCGTTTTCGAGGTTTATGCGACTGTATTATGATTTCCGGTATCGGCGCGGGGACAATACACTGCTTGTCTATTTACTAAAAAGCGTCGTGGGCTGGATTTATAAGAGGAACGAGCGGCTTTATAACCGTTTCGGGTACAGCGTGCTATCCATAGAAAAGGAACGGGGAACGCAGGACGGAAAGATAGAAAAGAAACGGTATTATTTGGCGGACTATAAAATTTACAGGGATAGATTTTCAACGGATTGTTTTTCTGATTATTTCAACGATTTGGCATTAAAAACGAAAGTGGGGTTAAGGGAGTATTTAGAGTACAGGACGTCAAAGGCAAGCGTAGAGGAACTGAAAGCGCAGAACAGCTATTTCATTAACGGATTGTATGGGAACGCCGAAGATAGTCGCGGGGAGGGACGTTCGGCGTAAAATTCAATTTCGAGGAGGTAGGTATGTGGTACGAGGAAACGAAAATCTACCACGACGGGAGCCATTATATAGCAATCCCGCACACCACGAACCCAAAACCCCGCAGACCGCGCCCGAAAGAAACGGAAATCGAGGTCGTGGAAGAAATGGAAATGCCGCAACAAAATACTGTTGTTCCAGAAATCAAGAACGTGCCTGTTGCGGCTGAAAGCGAGGAAAATGAGGACCGTGGAGAAGTTGTCGAGCCGATAGAAAACACGCCGCCACGGGCGAAAGAAACGCCTAAAACAACGCGTAAAATGACGAGGAAAGAACTGTTTAATAAAATCTACGACGATACCAGGTATGTAACGAAAAAAGAACAAAAGGAAAAATTAATGAAAGGGATGCGACCGTACTTCCGAAACGAGCAGGCGACGGCGGATTACGTGGAAGCGCAGCTTCGAAGAAAGAAACGGAATTTGATTTGTCGGCGGATACGATTTACCCGCAAAGCAAATTTGCAGGAATTTAACTATTTCGTAACGTTCACCTATGACGGAAAAATCCACACGGAAGAAAGTTTTAAGCGGGGACTGACGAAGTGCCTGCAAAATTTGCATACCCGCAAGGGCTGGAAATATATGGGCGTATGGGAACGCTCTCCGAAAAAGAAACGATTGCATTTTCATGGACTGCTATATATCCCCGACGGCATGATGGTCGGAGAGCTATTTGAAAAGAACGATTATGATTTGAATAGCCATAGACGGCAAATTACGGTGCAAAACACCTTTTTCAATAAGAAATTCGGGAGATGCGATTTTGAATTGATAGAACATAAAAACGGCTTGGGAAGCGCGATGGCGTATATCATGAAGTACATAGAAAAATCGGGCGAGAAAATTGTGTATTCGCGCGGACTGCCGCAGTTCTTTATCTCGGACGTTATGGACGACGACGTGGTGACAACTATCGGCATGGAGGATAAAAAATTATTATTATTCGACGACTTTACGTGCTTTGATGAAGGGGAGCTGATCGGCAAGGTGGGCGCGGAAACGATAAAGCGGCTGCGCACTTCTAACTGACGGAAAATCCGAATGTAAAAATACGGCTTAAAAAACGAAATTCCGCGTAACGGAAAAAGTGGGGCGGACGCCAAGCGGCTCAGCGGCGACGCCCCGCCGTTATCGCGTCGATTTTTCCGTATTTCAGTCGGTTCGGTCAGTTAAAAGGCGTGTGCTTGTCGTGGCGGCGCGC